>JGI24711J26586_10000220_pt1 | contig 43678 bp, 44 predicted proteins | sample BioPla3DNA1_FD_26586 | JGI IMG/M metagenome (IMG submission 26586)
ATGCATAGTAACGATTTGAAATTGTTTACTGCTATTACAGTGGCAATTGCCCTGTCTCTTCCAATAATTAAGGATTATCTCAACCCGCCTAAAATATCAATTGAGGAGGGTGAGTAATATGCTTAAAGTAGAAGGGCTATATAAAATGTTTAATCCCGGCACAGTAAACCAGAAAATCGCATTACGGGATGTAAGCATACAAATGGAAGAAGGGGATTTTGTAACACTCATAGGCGGTAATGGAGCCGGAAAATCTACCCTGTTAAATTGCGTGGCCGGTGTATATGGAGTTGATAAAGGTACAATCAGTATTGCGGGAACAGATGTTACAAAATTACCTGAACATAAACGCGCAAAAATGTTGGGGCGAGTTTTTCAGGACCCGATGATGGGTACCGCTTCAGACATGATTCTTGAAGAAAATTTAGCCTTAGCATTACGACGTGGCCAACCCAGAGGTTTAAAATGGGGAATTACAAACAAGGAAAGAGAAACCTACAGGCAAATGCTTTCTCACCTGGATCTGGGTCTTGAAGACAGGCTTCACACCAAAGTGGGACTGCTTTCGGGAGGGCAAAGACAAGCTATAACTCTTCTGATGGCAACTATTAATAGACCGAAACTTTTACTGCTAGATGAGCATACGGCTGCGCTTGACCCAAAAACAGCTGAAAGAGTATTATCTATGACAGATCAGTTGATTGAAGAAAACAATTTGACTGCAATGATGGTGACTCATAACATGCGTGATGCAATAAAGCATGGAAATAGGCTGATTATGATGCATGACGGGCGTATAATACTGGATATAAAAGGGGAGGAAAAGAAGAAGCTCACAGTAGAGAGTATTCTGAAACGCTTTGGCCGTGCAAGCGGCGAAGAATTCACCTATGACCGCACACTTTTATCCTAGACTGCCTTAAATAAAAAACTGAAATAAATTGACAGAGGTTGTTTCATAATCATGGTATTTTGAACAACCTCTTTATTAATTGAACTTGCATCTTAAGTTGACTTTAGTCAGCGTGAGCGTCTTTTGTCATTCTGAGAGCAAACGAAGAAACTATTTGTTGGCATAAAAGATCCTTCGACTTAGCTACGCTCCGCTCAGGATGACCGCATGGGGTGCTTTGATATGCTCAGGATGCAATTGCACTTTGATTTTGGTAACGGGTGATGTTATCATTAAAGCATCTACACTGGGAGGTGTGTTATGAAGCTGACACAAGAAGAAAGATCCTGGGTTCTATATGATTGTGCTAACTCTGCCTACTCTATTGCCATCACAACAGCTCTTTTCCCTATAATATTTGGAATGTTTAAAAGCAGCGGAAACAGTATGGACCTGGGCTATTTTAATACTATTGCCAGTATTTTTATAGCTGTTCTGAGTCCTATTCTGGGTACCATTGCTGACTACAAAGATAAGAAAAAGAGGTTTTTTCTTTTTTTCTTTATCATTGGTGTTGTCTTCACCGCTTCATTAGCATTTGTACAACCCGAAAGCGGTCTGAGACTTCTTATAGCAATATTCTACGTATTATCTGCGATAGGTTTTTTTGGAGCTAATATTTTTTATGACTCGTTTTTGGTTGATGTCACAACAGATGAAAGAATGGATAAAGTTTCAACAAGAGGATTTGCATTCGGATATATCTCAAGTGTAATCCCTTTTGCAATAAGTCTGTTGATGATTCTTGCTCTTGGTATGGATAAAACTGTCGGATATCAGATTGGTTTTATAATCACCGCTGTCTGGTGGGGTCTGCTTACTATACCAATGATTAAAAATGTTAAGCAGATACACTTTATAGAACATGAACCAAACCCCGTAAAAAACAGTTTTAAACGTCTCGCGCTTACAATTACTGATATAAAGAAACACAAAACAGTGGCAGTTTTTTTAATTGCTTACTTTTTATATATAGACGGGGTTGACACAATAATTAAAATGGTTGTTCCTTATGCCACGACTGTTTTAGGAACTGATGCCCTGGATACATTTACATTACTTGCCATATTGCTTGTTATTCAAATAATAGCATTCCCGTGTGCAATAATTTATGGAAATCTTGCTAAGAAATATTCCACCAGATTAATGATTATTGTCGGCATATTTACATACATAATCGCCTGTATTGCGGCATATTTCATTACTTCCGTATGGCATATATTTATACTGGGTGCTTTGGTCGGTTCAGCTCAGGGCGGCATTCAAGCGTTGAGCCGTTCCTATTATGCGAAAATAATTCCAAAGCAAAATTCTAATGAATTCTTTGGGTTTTATAATATATTTGGTAAATTTGCAGCCATTATCGGCCCCGGATTAATGGCTCTGACCACTACAATCACCGGTAATGCAAAAATAAGTATTTTTTCTATTATTCCTCTGTTTATTGCCGGTTTCTTTGTGTTTTTAACCTTGCCAAAAGATGCGAATGAGGCTTAAGAATTTGTATCCTTAATAGAATATAGGAGGCATAATGAAAAAAACAATATATNTTGTTAATAATATGAAAAAGTATACAATTTGTATTGAAGTATGAGATAATAATAACAACATTCTATCGCAAGAATTAATAAGCATTTGAAGCGAGGGAAATGATGAAGATTTTGTACTGGCACCGATTCGTTTTTAGAATACTGAAAATAATTATAAAACCATATCTGGTAAAAAAATTAAACTATTCCTACGAAAAAGCAAAGCCAAGAAACCATCCATATATTGTTTTAGCAAATCATAATACTGACTATGATCCTTTTTTGGTCGGTTTAGCATTTCCCGATCAAATGTATTATGTAGCAAGTGAGCATATATTCCGTTGGGGTTTTATAAGCAAGCTCATCAATTTTCTTGTTGCGCCAATTCCCAGAGTAAAGGCTATAACAGAAATACAGACAGTAATTAATATATTAAAGAGATTAAAAGCGGGGGCAAATGTTTGTATGTTTGCTGAAGGTAACCGTTCCTTTAGCGGAGAAACTGGTGTAGTTCATCCCGCAACCGGCAAATTAGTAAAGAAAAGCGGCGTTTCTTTAATTACATTCCGTCTGGACGGAGGATATTTTACAAGTCCTCGCTGGTCCAAAACGCTTAGAAAAGGTATGATGAAGGGACGAATGATTAAGGAATATACTCCCGAAGAGCTAAAGACTATGACTGCCGATGAAGTATATTCGGCTATTAAAAGTGATTTATATGTTAATGCTTATGAGGAGCAGGAAAAGGATCCTGTTGAATATACAGGCGATAAGCTGGCCGAGAATCTCGAGACTGCCCTTTACTGGTGTCCAAAATGTGAAAGTATCGCGACACTTAAAAGCAAAGGAGACAGACTTTTCTGTGAATGCGGACTGGATTTAAAATATGATACTTATGGATATTTAACGTCAAATAATGATGATAAAACTCCTTTTAAAACAGTTTTGGAATGGTGCAGATTTCAGGACATCTGGCTGAAGGAGAATATTGAAAGAATTAAAAGCCTGCCGCTTGATAAACTGATATACTCGGATGAAGGCCAAACACTCTGGGAGGCTAACCGCGGTAAGAATAAGTTAATAGCTGAAGGTTCTCTGCTTTGCTATAACAATCGTATAGTTTTTGTCAGTGAGGATAATCATAAATATACATTTAAATACGATGATATGTCTGACATGAACATTATAGGGCAGATGGACATTGCATTTGCCACAAATGACAGGCAGGCGTATGAAATAAAATCCAGCTATCCCAGAAGTGCTCTGAAATACAGGGAACTATTTAAATATTTAAAATCCAATAAATGATAATATACGAGGAGTGGTGTTTTTGGACTTTTCGGCAGCTAATACCGGTTTATGGAATTTTATTATTCAGTTTGGCTTAATCGCCGGACTCCTGCTCTTTGCTAACATCCTCACCCGAAAGATTATGTTTATCAGAAAGGCTATGATACCTACGGCGGTATTAGGCGGTTTTATAGCACTATTCTTGAGGGAAATGAATTTAATCCCTATGGATGGTTATTTTCTGGAAAAAGTAACTTACCATACAATAGGAATTGGTTTTATTGCTCTTTCACTTAGAATCCCCGCAAAATACAGCGAGAAAGAAAAAAGTGATTTAACAGGACTAAAAAGTGGTGCACTGATAGTAAGTACATATTTGGTACAAGGTATTACAGGTCTGATTATTTCAATAGGGCTTGCGTATACAATCATGCCCGATTTCTTTAAGGCTGCCGGAATCCTTTTACCTATGGGATTTGGTCAAGGCCCGGGCCAGGCTAATAATGTGGGTTCATCATATGAGCAGCTGGGTTTTGCGGGGGGACAGTCATTTGGATTGTCGATTGCCGCGGCAGGATTTATATGTGCCTGTGTTGTAGGTGTTTTTTATATTAATATAGTAAGCAGGCATAAACAAATTACAGTACAAAAGTCGGCTTATGTATCCGGTTCAGTGACTGTAGAAGATTTTCAGGACGAAAATGAAATTCCAATATCCCAATCGGTGGACAGGTTTTCGGTTCAGTTTGCACTGGTTCTGTTAATATATCTGGCCACGTATTTGGTTTCTCTTGGAATTACAAGCTTACTTGCAGATGTCGCTCCGGGTCTGTCAAAGACGTTGTCACCGCTAATTTGGGGATTTAACTTTATCACAGGCTCATTGTTAGCAACAGGCTGTCGACTGGGATTTGATGCTTTGACAAAAGCTAAGGTAATGACGCGCCAATACCCGAACAATTATTTATTATCAAGGATATCCGGCATATCCTTTGATTTTATGACCATCGCCGGAATCGCATCAATTGAATTCAAAGAATTGAAAGGGTTATGGATTCCTTTTATTCTGATAGCTATAACAGGCGGAATAGTAACCTATTATTATCTTTTATGGTTATGCAAGAAAATCTATCCCGGATATGTACATGAAGGGATGGTCTCGATGTACGGAATGCTCACAGGAACAATCAGTTCAGGTGTTGTATTGCTAAGGGAAATAGACCCGGAATTCAAAACTCCCGCTGCAAATAATCTATTGACGGGAAGCAGCTTTGCAATCGCCTTAGGAGCTCCTATGCTGATATTTATCGGGCTTGCACCTGAATCAGACAACATGCTGTTTGTCACCTTAGGGTTGCTGGTTGCATATTTAATCCCGCTCTTACTAATAATGTTAAAGGCTCACAGGAAAAAGGCTGTTATGAAATCCTAAGAGATCTTTAAAGGTATAGCAGGGTCTACCGGATGATTAATCTTTATCGCGAAGGAATCTTTATTCTTGATGTCTTCATCGGTTATGATGTGGACATCAAGAATTCTGTCCATTTTATAGCCGGTATTCATATAGTTTATCTCAGCAAGACTCATACTCCAGCCGTCAAGCCAGCTTAACAGCTCTTTTTGCTGTGAATCGTCTCCTTCAAAATGAATAATGATATCAATATCACTGCCCGGTCCCGCCGTACCTGAACCTGTGCTTCCAAAAAGATAGAAGCCTTTAACGCCGAACCGGGTCGGGTCAATTCTTGCAGCCAATTGCTCAGCCATATGATATCGCCATCTCCAGGCTTTGTCATCGCCGGTATAATCCTCGTATTCAACAACTGTTTGCCGGCGTGGAAGTTTAATCCTGTGGGGTGTAAGAAAACCCATCGCCCGGGATAAGTCAGCATTCATACATATTCTCATATTATATCCGTCTGATGTAGAAGGAATATCAATTACTCTTACAACATCTTCATATCTCTCATATTCCGGGAATATTGTTTTGAGAATATTTTTTGTCTTTGTAAGATATTTTTCATTAAAAATAATTCCTTCATTATCCGGATATAGGGGAAGCACTCGTATGTTAGCTTCAACAAGATCCTGGAAAAAGTGAGTACCAAAGGATAATTCGGGTATATATCCACTTTGTTTTCTGGCAACTTCTATTAAAGCGGCGGTATTACAGATGTCCGCATATGTGACCGATACTCCCAGTTTGATATCTCCACGGCTTCCCCAGCGGCCGGGACCTATGAGAATAAACTGGCGTTTGGGAAGGAATGCATTTAACGCGCCGACAATTCTGCCCACTGTCTTTAGTTCGTCAAGCTCGGACAATTCACTGTAGCGTTCCGGGATGATGTATACTATATGAGAAATATTTTGAATTAATCCATTTGAAATATATCGGTTGGCAGTAAAGATAATATCTTTGGCCGGAACATCCTGGGGAATAGGGGCAGGAGCAATATCGTCCCTTGTGCTTTGAGGTCTGCATTGCAAAAGATATAAATCCTTTCCGTCAGATGCAAATTCAATATCAACGGCATATCCCAGCTTTGCCTTTAAAGTCTTGATAACTGTATTTATTTGTTTAATATAATTTGTATCGTTTATAATGCCGTCAAAGGTTACAACAAGATCATCCTTCTGAAAATCTATCTCCAGTATATTAGGTTTACGAATATGATCATATTCCATTATAGATACAATCTTATTTATATTATCCATTTGGTTGCCAATTTCTTTTAGCAGACCTGATATTTCAATAGTTTCAAATGCGTTATTTTCAAGATTTATGACATCTATCTTCTTAGGTGAATACCTTTTTATTTCCTCTGGCACTATATTTACCCTGATACCCGGCTGCTGAGGGGATACGAGTACTGGAAAATCATCGGTTAAGCGGTCTACTGCGCGGGTACCAAGACCGGGAACCATCCTTATCAAACCGTCTTCACGCTTTATTCTGGGGGACCATCTGTATTCATTATTACTGAAAGCAACACCGGAAAACAGAGGAAAGAAGTATTTGCCGACTTTTGTTCCAACAACCTGTTGAATCATTATACCCATTTCCTCATGAATATCCAATAAGTTCCGTTCTGCTCTGTACTGAATGGGATCAGGACCAAAAACAGATGCATATACTTCAATAATTGCATCCTGAAGAGCATTTAATTTCTCTTGCTTGCTGCCCTGGTTGGCTAAAAACAGACTTTTATATTTACCTGAAAAAGAAGCACCGGTCTGATCCTCCAGGACACTGGAGCTTCTGACTATAATTGGTGTATCGCCAAAATCATCTAAAGCCACAGAGAGACTGTTTGTAATTTCCGGCGGCAGCTTGGAGCTTTTCATTAATTGTATAATATTTCTGTATTCTAAACGTATTTCTTTGATATCCCTGTATTTTTGCTCGTTGAGCTCTTCCAAATCATTATAATGCAGGAACCTGGTTATGGTATCCGTTGTGATATACCAGGTTTTTGGGATTTTAACTGAGTGAAGCTGAGGAAGATTATTCTTTTCTTTTGAAATTATCTTATTTGCAAGAAATAAACCTGTACCTTTTCCTCCGATACGGCCTTGGCTGTTCGAAGGGTAAATAATTCTGTCAATAATATCATTAAAGTCATTATAATTTAAGTATTGAGCAGCGATGTTAATAAAATCAGGCTTATCAGATAAAAAGTTCTTTATTAAGCCGACGGTAAGCCAGCGGCCTTTCGGAGAAAACAAGAGTTCGTCGTTCTTAGAGGATTTTTGGAATTTCCTGAGTGCTTCAATTATATTGTGAAGAGATGGGGAGTTACTACCAATTGCTTTTACGAGGGAATAAGCGTTTTCTTCCTGCATCCATCTCTTAATTTGATTTTTTAATTCATCGGCACCGATATATTTTTTTGCGACACTGAATGCATTTTCACAAATACATGTTATGTCACCTATAGGCGCAGCTACGGTTGGATAATTTGCATAACCGTCATCATTAACTAAGTTATCGGGTGAACAATAAAAAAGATCAGATGCCTCATTTACACCTAAAAGAAGAAGATAATTTGTCAGCTTCCTGCATATGTGAAGAAGCATACTGTGATCGGTGTGCTTAAGAAACTCTATTAAAAATTCCCATTCTTTTGATCCGCTTTCAGAACCGGTTGAATTTGACTTTGAATCTTCCCAGTTGTTCATCACAGCTTTCATTTGTCTGTAAACCAGCATTTGACCGATTCTGTCAGCAACAGTCTTAATCAGCTTTTTTTCTTTAAGAAGAAAATAGCCCTCATCAGTTCCTGGTACTTCTTTAATATAGACAATTTCTATGTTACCCACAATATTCCCGTCGGATTTAATATTACATGTTTCAGAGAGGGGAGAGGATATAAATCCGGGACTCTGATAGTTTTGGTTTTTGTATAATATTCTAGCACGGCACAGTTCGGGGAATCTCCAACCCGAAGGTAAAACTTTTATTATTGCATTAAAAAGTTCAGGGAGAGACAATTGATGATTTTCAAGAATTTCATCAACCATATACAGGCAGTTTAACTCTTTTTCGCGTTCCTTCAAAACATCAAGTAAATTGTTGGGTTCCATATTTTCATTACTCATACTGTGAAGGGCTCCCTTTATTAAAATTGGAGGTTGGAAAAATTACCAACCTCCTATATTATATACCATAAATAGCACTATGCGAGTAGTGAAATCAAGATTCAATGCTCTCTGATAAGTTAAATTAAACCCACCCGCGGCTTTTAACAGCTTGTGCGACACGGTTAATAGCAATTACGTAGGCAGAGTCACGCATACGTAAGTTCTTGCTTTGTGCAAGTTCATAAACTGCTTTAAAAGCTGAAGTCATTTTTATATTCAGTTTTGCAAGAACTTCATCCTTTTCCCAATAATAATTCTGATTTGACTGAACCTGCTCAAAATAGCTGCAGGTAACGCCTCCGGCATTAGCTAAAAAGTCGGGAATAAGGAAGATGTTTCTTTCATTAATTATTTTATCAGCATCAGGTGTTGTAGGTCCGTTAGCTGCCTCGCAAATAACCTTAACCTGTTTGCTTATTTTATGAACATTTTCAATTGTTATCTGATTTTCCAAAGCAGCAGGAATTAATATGTCAACATCCTGCTCAATCCAGGCTTCACCAGAAAGGACTTCATATCCCAGATTCATGGCTTTTTCTTTATCAATTGTTCCGTATGAGTCTGTAATGCTTGCCAGAGCATCTATATCCATGCCATCCAGCTTTCGGAAGGTATATGCTTTTTTATCGGTTTCATTCCAGCAGGAAATTGCAACAACCTTGCCGCCTAATTGCTGATATAACCTGACAGCATATTGAGAAACATTTCCGAAACCCTGAAAACTGGCAGTAGTATTTTCTATAGGCATATTAAGATTTTTCAGTGCTTCATTAAGAACATAAACAACACCAAAACCCGTTGCTTCTGTTCTTCCTAATGAACCACCCATGCCAACCGGTTTACCTGTAATAAATCCCGGGCTTCTGCTGCCATGTATAGTTTCGTATTCGTCAAGCATCCAAAGCATATGCTTTGCATTTGTCATAACATCGGGCGCGGGTACATCAGTATTCGGGCCTACATTTCTTGCCAGCTGACGCACATAGCCACGGCATAATCTTTCCTGTTCGCGTTCTGTAAGATTTCTGGGATCACAAATAACGCCGCCTTTACCTCCACCTAAAGGAATGTCTACAACTGAACATTTCCATGTCATCCACATAGAAAGAGCCCGGATTGTATCAATGGTTTCCATCGGATGGAAACGAATACCGCCTTTTGCAGGACCCCTGGCATCATTATGCTGAACTCTGAATCCTTTAAATACTTTAGTGGTCCCGTCATCCATTTTTACGGGAATTGTGAAATGATATTCGCGCATAGGCTGGCGCAAAAGTTCGCGGGTTGCGGCATCAAGGTCGAGCTTTGAGGCAACCGAGTCAAATTGCTGCTGTGCAATCTCATAAGGATTATAAGATGAGTTACTCATTTTTGGCCTCCCTTTAATAAATAGTTAGAAAATAAGGCTTTAAATCAGACCCAGGGTACCGCAAAATGATTTTTTATTAATATAAAATTGCAATAAATACAAATAATTCATTAATAAAAAACCATTCCACTGTATATCCAGTATCTTTCAAAAACCCAAACCATACATATCATACCAATGCTTATTTAAGATGTCAACGTCAGGATAGTTTGATTTTAGAAATGAAACATATGAATTTAACTCCTTCATATTCAATGAATTNCCAAAAGGGCATGTTTAGGGAATTTAAAATTAGATTTACCAAAAATTGTACAAAATAATCTTTCTCAATCGTATGTAAGCNAATAGGTGAAAATTTGGACTACAATATAATATTAAATTATTTTATTCCACTAAGAAAATACCATAATGGGTTTTATCCGCCCAAGAGTGACAAAAGGTGATTATCGGTGTTTAATAGTTTATAATTAGGCAGTAGGGTAATATATTTAAGGAGAATGCTAATATGAATATGTTTGATTTAACGGGTAAAAAGGCAATAGTTGTCGGCGGGGCCGGAGATCTCGGTAAGAGCATGCTTGAAGCACTGGTTGAAGCAGGGGCCGAAGCAGTGGTAATAGGCAGAGGTGAGCGGACCAAGAGCATATCGGACGAGTTAAGTAAAAAAGGATATAAAGTCAATCCAGTTTATGCTGAATTGACTGACAGAGCGCAAGTAGATAAATCCTTTGAAGAAGCACTGAATATTCTTGGTGGTAAAGTTGATATTCTGGTAAATGCTGCAGGAATACAGAGAAGACATAAATGTGAAGAGTTCCCGCTTAGTGATTGGGATGATGTATTAGAGATAAATCTTACAGTATCCTTCCGTTACTGCCAGCTTGCCGCACTTAATATGATACCCAAGGGCGGCGGAAAAATAATTAATGTTGCTTCATTAATTAGCTTTTTCGGAGGTTACACTATTCCTGCATATGCAGCATCAAAGGGTGGTATTGCACAGCTTACCAAGGCTCTGTCTAATGAATGGGCGGGTAAAGGGATTAATGTAAACGCAATTGCACCCGGATATATGGATACAAAAATGAATGTTGCACTCATTAACGACTCAGGTCGAAATTCCGAGATTCTTGCCAGGATACCCCAGCATCGTTGGGGAACAGGCGAAGATATGAAGGGCGCTACAGTATTTTTAGCCAGTGATGCATGTAGTTATGTTAATGGCGTAATCCTTCCTGTGGACGGTGGTTATCTAGGAAGATAATGTTGACCTTTATATGTTAACTATTGTCATGTTATACTAAATAATAAACTTTTGAAAGAGGTCGGGTCCATGAAACTGAATTTGACTGTTAAAGATTTAGAATCACTGACATTCAGTCAGAAACAAACACTTAATTCTCTTTGGCTACCTGCTGTATATGACAGAGCTGTTGCGTCTGTCTGCAAAGATGTGGAAAATGATATCTATGAGAATCTTGAATTTGTTGTCGGAGAGGTTATTTTGTCCGAAAAAGGCTCTATCACTCTAAAAAGATTAAGAATTCCGGATGATTTTGTAGTTGATGAGGAGTTTTCTGCAGATGGACAAGACTCTTCAGAAGATGTTGTATATGATTATACATTTGACCCGGGAGATTATTTTTTGAAGGAGAATTGTCTGCCATTGCTAAATATTGGCCAGTTGATTAACTGTTTGAGAAACACAAAGGCAGGGCAAGACGGATTTAGCCTTGATATTCCTCCGGTCAGCGGTATAGGGGCTGAACAAGGCTTCTGTATAAGTGACAGGTTTGGCGAAGTAGACAAGGATGATGAGCTGGTAGATCTTTTGTTTAATATTTTAAAAGAACAATTGTGATACAAAGAATACATAATCAAACAGATCTGTAAAAACGCAAAAAAGCAGCTGATCCTGAAACCGGCTGCTTTTTTGCACCCTGCACATCACATATGCGGCAGGGGTTTCCTTGGCGTGCCAGAGATGATTCGAACACCCGACCGACGGATTAGAAGTCCGTTGCTCTATCCTGCTGAGCTACTGGCACAAGCGACTTTTCTATTATACAAATGACTTATAGCTTTGTCAAGAATGTTATTATAATTAATTATAGCCGTCAAGTATCTCTTAAAGCTATCTTCACTTGTCATTGCTAAGTATGCTTTTAATTTTTTCAATTATCATTGAACTGGCAACCTCATTTAATCCNCCGTTCGGCACGATTATATCGGCATGCTTTTTACTGGGCTCAACAAATGCTTCATGCATTGGTTTTACAGTTGAGAAATATTGATTAATAACAGAATCAATATTTCGCCCCCGTTCATGTATGTCACGCATTAGCCTTCTTGCAAAGCGCGTGTCTGCGTCTGTTTCAACAAATACTTTTATATCCATTAAATCTACTAATTTAGGGTCTTCAAAAATCAGAATACCTTCAATGACAATAACCGGCTTAGGTTCTTCTATTATGGTTTCCGGTAAACGCTTATACTCGATAAAGGAATAAACAGGCCTGTCAATTTTTTGTGATTCTTTTAAAGCTTTTATCTGTTCAATCATTAAATCATTGTCAAAACTTTTCGGGTGATCGAAATTCAAAAGCTTTCTTTCTTCATATGATAAAGTATCAAAGGATTTATAATAATAGTCCTGGCAGATGGAAACCACGTCGTTTCCAAAATATTCCTTTATTTTATTGGCTAATGTGGTTTTACCTGATCCGGTACCACCGGCAATACCAATTGCTACTACGTTTTTCATCAGCATCTCCTCATGATTTCTCTTAAATAGTATTATTTTTATTTTACCAATGATGTATTTGCTTAAACAAGCTAAATATAATCGGTAATAAAAAGTATTGATAGTAGTCAAATTGTTATTCGATTATCATTATGCTAGTATGATTAAAGGAAATACAGTAAATATTGAGAAATAAATAATACATTATATATTATAAATAAATGAGGAGAGAATGCTTTATGAAGTTTTCAGAAATGCTGTATAAAAGACCTGATATTAATGCTTATATAAATGAAGTAAATAAGCTAATTGAAACAGTAAAGAATGCAAAATCTTACGAAGAACAACTTTTGGCACATAAGAAGTTTACCGGATTATCGGAAAAAATAAGTTCAATGAGTACCATAGCACATATCCGCAATACAATGAACACAGAGGATGATTTCTACGACAGGGAAAAGGACTTTTTTGACGAGAACAGCCCTCTGATAGAAAACTCCACAGCGGATTTCTACAGGGCTTTTGTATCTTCCCCTTACAGAAAAGAGCTGGAGGATAAGCTCGGTAAGCTGCTCTTTGAGAATGCTGAACTTGAACTTAAAGCTATGGACCCGGTAATAATACCTGATTTACAGGAAGAGAACAGGCTTGTAAGCGAATATATAAAGTTAATAGCATCAGCTCAGCTTGATTTTGACGGAAAAAAGCTTAATTTATCACAACTTCGCTTGTATATGGAGTCACCGGACCGGAATATCAGAAAGGATGCCTATAAAAAACGTACTGAGTTTTTTGAAGAAAATAAGGTGAAGCTCGATGATATATATGACAAATTAGTAATAGTACGGACTAAAATGGCTAAAAAGCTGGGGTTTGTGAACTATGTTGAGCTTGGTTATATAAGAATGGGCCGCAATTGTTACGGACCTGAAGATATATCTGCTTTTAGAAAACATGTGAAGAAGTACATGGTTCCTCTTTCAAGGAAACTTAATGAAAAGCAAAGGGAAAGACTGGGTCTAAAGAAACTTACCTTTATTGACAGCCTTCTGTATTTTAAGGACGGAAATCCAAAACCACAAGGCACCCCCGAAGAAATATTTAAAGCAGGACAGAAAATGTATGATGAGCTATCTGGTGAAACCAGCGAGTTTTTTCGTTTTATGCTGGAAAATGAGCTTTTTGATTGTCTCAGTCGTAAGGGGAAAGCTTCAGGTGGCTATATGACCTATATTCCAGATTATAAATCACCGTTTATCTTTGCGAATTTTAACGGAACCAGCGGCGATATTGATGTTCTGACCCATGAGGCTGGCCATGCACTTAACGGCTATTTAGCAAGAGATATAGAAATAAGTGAATATAGAACTGCTACTATGGAAACTTGTGAGGTTCATTCAATGAGTATGGAGTTTTTTACAATGCCGTGGATGAAAAATTTTTTTGGTGACAGGTCAGAAGAATATAAATATATGCATCTGGCGTCGGCAGTTAATTTTATACCCTATGGCTGTGCTGTAGATGAATTTCAACATGAAGTATACATGAATCCCGGAATGACACCGGACGAGCGAAAGGCTCTTTGGAAACGCATAGAAAATGATTATCAGCCGGATATGGTTTATGAGGATGATCCTTTCTTCGGTAAGGGAGGGCGCTGGCAGGCCCAAACCCATATTTACAGCGTTCCTTTCTATTATATAGATTATTGCCTGGCGCAGACCTGCGCGCTGCAATTTAGAAATCTGATGTCTGAAGACTACAAAGCTGCCTGGGAAAAATATCTCAGCTTCAGCAAAAAAGCGGGGACTATGACTTTTACAGAGCTGTTAAAGACATCAGGACTTCGTTCTCCACTGGATGAAGGATGTGTCAGGGATGTTTGCAAGGGCACAGAAGAAGCAATTAATCAAATGGAATTTTAATTTAAGATAAATTTAATCAATATATAATAAAGTTGCCTTTTTAAACAAAAAGGGTAACTTTATTACTTTTTGCCGACAAATCGTATTTTTTGTCTCCAAAAAATGTTATAATAATATAAATGAAATCACACCTAAAAATGGAGTGAAGATTATGAAGAAAAGAACCTTCAGTGCAATGGATCTTTCATTACTTTGTCATCAGATGGAACTGGTTTTTAAATCTGGAGTAAGCCCTCTGGAGGGGATACCCGTACTGGCAGATGATATAAGTAATCCGGAAATCAAAAAGTCCATGGTGTCCGTTTCAGAAAAAATGATAAGCGGTATGTCTATGCATCAGGCTTTTTCAGAGGAAGGAAGCTTTCCTGATTACATGCTGCATATGATCAGGCTTGGTGAACTGACAGGTATGCTTGACACTGTCATGGAAAATCTCTCAGTTTATTACGAAAAAGAATCAGACCTGCGTAAAGATATAAAAAATGCTGTTACATACCCTGTTATACTGGCTGTGCTAATGCTGGGCGTAATTGGGCTTATAATTCTGAAGGTTATACCTATGTTTGGCGAAATTGTTGAAAACCTTGGAGGTCAAATGCCTGCTGAAGCAAAGGCCCTCTTTAATTTTACCGTATCACTTGAAAGGATATTTTTGTGGTTTATTGTAATAGCGATACCGGTTATAATCGCCATTATAATTTATGTAAAGACACCGAAAGGAAGCTTTGTCTTTGATCGGTTAAAGGTCAGGAATCCAATAACCGGTTTATTGTACCGCAAAATATTAGCATACAGGATAGGGCAGGGCCTTAGCATGACAACACAAAGCGGGATGAATATAATAGATGGATTTAATGCGGTTAAAGGGCTGATAGAAAACAAATATGTAACTGAACAGCTGGAAGAGGCATCGATTAAAATTACAAGCGGGGAGTCATTTTCAGATATTATCAGATACATTGATATTTTCCCTGAACTTTTTTCGAGAATGATTAAGACTGCAGAACGGTCCGGCAAACTGGAAGGTATTATGCAAAAATTATCAAGGGTTTATGGTAAAGAAGTGGAAGTTTCCTTAAAAAACTTCAGTAAAACTATTGAACCGGCACTTATTGCAATACTTTCTGTAGTCTTGGGTATAGTGCTTCTCTCTGTACTGTTACCTCTTATAGGTATGATGTCTTCTATCGGATAGGGGGCTTGATATGTATAAAAACAATATATACAAATGGGTTCAGCCTTTTCTTCTGATTATTATCATAATTATAGCTGTAGTTTCGGTTATAGCCATGAATGAATTCTGGAAGAACAGCAATGACGCTCATCCGGGCAGAATAAAACAAGCCATTGAACGTGCATGTATTCAATGCTATGCCCTTGAGGGAAGCTATCCCCCTGATTTACAATATTTAAGTGAGCATTATGGGATCATACTTAATGAAGACAAATATTTTTATTATTATGAAATTTTTGCTTCAAATGTAATGCCATATGTGGAGGTTTATGAAAGAGGTTCTTAATAACAGTATTTTAAAACCGAAAAATGGACGTGCTATGATTGAAACCCTCTCGGTAATGCTTCTTTTAATCTTGCTGGGAACGGGTTGCTTTAGTCTTTCCTTGTCTTCATTTGGCGCGTATAAAAGGCTGAATGATGCCAGGGAAAAAAGCACCGAACTTAGAATTGCCAGCTCTTTTATTGTTACTAAGATTCGTCAGAATGATGTAGCCGGAAGTATTGACGTGAAGCCTGAACCGATTACGGGTAAAAATGCACTGGTTATATATGAGCATATAGATGGCGAAAGTTATGCAACATGGATTTATTATAGTGCGGGATATCTTATGGAAGCATTGGTTCTGGAACATGAAGAACCATCCCCGGATGTCAGCCAGCAAATTGCAAAGGTCGATGATTTTAACATTGAATATGATCGTGACGTGCAAAGAATTTCAACAAGCATCAGCATTGACGGACTTAGGCCGTATAATAGCACTGCAACAGTAAGATCGAAATAGTGGGAGATGTATTGTGAAGTCAGGGAAAAAAGGGTTCACCTTAATAGAGATGATTATTGCTGTAGGTATTTTAGCAGTATTGGCAGTAGGTATAATACGTCTTTTTATAGCGTCTGAAGTCAGACATGAAAAGGCAGTTGATCTGGATCTTGCAGTTTTAAATACCAATGCGGTTATCGAAGAATTCCAGAACTTAAATAATCCATCCGAATTTGCCAGTCGTTTTACAATATATTTTAATGATGACTGGGAAAGATCAAATAAAGATGCGAATACACTTTACGCTATTTATGGCGATATGGTTAAATTATCTGATGATCAGGAAGGCTTGTTGCATCTGGACTTAAGAACAGTCAGGCTGAAACCGTATCCTTTTGAAAAAAATGAAGAGTACGAAATATATAAAATTTCAGTAATTGTTGAAGATATGTCCTACTGGGGTGAAGACAAATGATAAATAAGTTGAAATCTGAAAACGGAAGTTCAACAATATTAATAGCACTGCTTTTAGTGACATTGGTTGTTTTTGCCCTTTTAAGCCTTACGACTTCTGCATCTGAACTTAGACTGGCCCAAAAAAATGCATATAACAATAAAACCTATTATATGCTCGATTCAGAAGGAAAACGGTTTCTATATGAGGTAAAAAGCAAAATAAAGGACGCTCTCATTATATCCCGTGACAGACCTGAATTGTTTTTTAACAATCTTGATATACTTTTAGGAGAGAAAATCATTCGTTCTGTTAATTATGGTAATGATGCCACGTCAATGACCATACAACGTACGATTATTTTTGAAGAAAACTCAAGAAGAAAATATCTTGAAATCAAGCTATTAATCAGCCAGCCCACTGCAGAAAGCAGAATAAATGATATTTGCTCTGTCACAGAGTGGAGACTCTGGCAGGAAGATTTTGAGTTTAATAATACAATAGACTTATGGGAAGGGATACCATAATGGAAAATACTACATACAGCATGAAAGAACTGCTAAGGATTGCAGTTGAGAATAATGCATCAGACTTACAAATAACAGTGGGAGTTCCTCCGGTATTAAAGGTCAGGGGAGAATGGGAGAATGCCGGAGAAAAAATATTAATGCCTGAAGATACAAGAAGGCTTGTCCGGGAGCTTTTCCCCAATGATCAGGCATTTAATGCTTTTCTCGCAGTTGGTGACAAGGATTTTTCACTCTCAATGAGTAAACTTGGAAGATTCCGTGTAAATACTTTTATCCAGAGAGGGTCACTGGCAGCCGCAATACGTCTTGTTTTCACAGAATTGCCTGATCCCGGTGACTTATTAATACCTGATTCTGTTTTACAATTGCATAAGCTTAATAAAGGCCTTGTATTGGTAACAGGGCCGACAGGGAGCGGTAAATCTACAACACTGTCATGTATAATAGATTTAATTAACAGTACAAGAAAATGTCATATACTTACTCTGGAAGAACCCATAGAATATCTTCATCAGCATAAAATGAGTGTTGTTAACCAAAGAGAAATAGGCCAGGATACCCAGAGCTATGCCCGGGCATTAAGGGCAGCTTTGAGAGAGTCTCCCGATGTAATTCTGGTAGGGGAAATGAGGGATCTTGAAACTATCTCAATTGCCATGACTGCTGCCGAAACGGGACATTTGGTTCTGTCCACTCTTCATACCATAGGGGCAGCAAAGACAATTGACAGGATAATAGATGTATTTCCGCCAAATCAGCAGCATCAGATCCGTATTCAGCTTTCAACAGTCCTAAAGGCTGTTATTTCCCAACAGTTGCTCCCGTCGGAAAAGCGGGGAAGAGTGGCTGCGTTTGAGATTATGCGCACCAATAATGCCGTCCAAAACCTTATAAGGGAAAATAAAACCTATCAGATTGACTCTGTAATTCTCAGCGGCAAGAATTACGGCATGCAAAGCATGGATTATGATATAGGTGAATTATATAAGAAAGGTTTAATTACCCGTGAAGATGCCTTGCTCTATAGCCTGAACCAGGATGTTCTGATAAAATATCTTTAATGGACAAAAAAGCTAGGAGAAAAAAGTATGGCATATATTTGTGAGGAAGAGCTTATTTCTATATATAATTCATTGGAACAAAACTTTTTGAATTCAGGTCTGGAACCTGAGATAGCTCTTATCAGAGATTATTTGTTGAAAATAAAAGTAAGTGAGAATGATAAAGTACTTGGTAAGTTAATAATAGACTACAGCCCAAAAAAACAAGCGTATAATTTCAGAAGAGATTCGGATTTGTCCGAGGAGGAATTTACCCGCATCATTGCTTTGATAGGCCAGTCAGACAAGCTCAGGGAAAAATGCAGTTCTAAAAAGAAGAATTCAAATAAAAAGAGATCAAATGTACAGGAAGTACTGGTTACAACTCTCTATTATGCTTATGTTGACGGATCTTTTATAGAAGGATGCACAGGTTATGGCGCTGTGATCTTAAAAGCCGGAAATATTGTGGCGGAGCTTTCTGGTAAAGTGGATACTCCCGAGGCCTTTACATCAAGGCAGGTAGGAGGCGAAATCCAGGCTGTCATAGAAGTTCTGGAATGGTGTAAAAATGAGAATGTTAAAGAGATTACTATTCTGTATGACTTTCAGAATATTGAAAAATGGGCAACGGGCAAATTCCGAACCAATACGCCGATGACACAGGCTTTCAAGGAATATATCGATAACTGCGATATATCCATAATATGGCACAAAGTTGACAGTCACACAGGAATAGAGTTGAACGACAGAGCAGATATGCTCGCTAAGAACGGGGCCAGACAGTAATTATAAAGATGTCCAGGGTGCTTTCTCCAGTAATGGTGCATAAAGATCATCCTTAATTTCGATTCTCAGGGATTTAAGTTCCTCGGTATCCGGGGCATGATCCTGAAATTCTACAAATGGCACGTCTTCAATTATTGCAACAGGAGTCTGCTCGATTGATTCACCCATACATAAAACTGCCGCAGCAGCAAGTCCGTCAGCAACATTAATTCGGGTCTGCCTGAGAGTTTTATTAAAAAGGTCTTTTTCACCGATTTTTGAGTTTATACTAATAAATCCGCAATGGGCTATGGCTTTTCCGGTAACACCCCACTTTAGTGGTGAAGTCGTGCTGTCGGTTATAATAACCCCAATATTTTTAAGTCTGAATCTTTCCCTTAAAAACTCCCAACAGTAATTTGCAGATTTTTGCGGGTCCTTTGGCCACATAACATAATAACCGTTTGTATTTGATTCGTCTATACCTGCAGAGGGGACTAATAACCCATTTTTAATTGTCAAATAAACACCGTATCTGCTGTATTCCTTGGGAATGAAACAATCTGCTTCTTTTTTTATCAGATTATCCTTAGAAATATCTTCTAAAGGTAAAATATTACCTTCACATAAAGAAACAATCTTGGAGCTTATAGCAACAATGATGCCTTCCGAAATATTGTCTATAGACTCAGATAAAACTTCTGTCAAAGTATATTTATTGGCTTCCAGTAGTTTTGTTTTAACAGCTGTTACTTTCATATTCAGCCCCCGATTTATATTCTATGATTACCATCAATAATAACACACAGGAGATACAAAAAAAAGAACACTCTGTTTTAAATCGCTGCAGCTATGCCGCTTAATTACGTAAGAACAAGCTAACATCATAATGTTATACTGAGCACAACGCCCCCACCTAATGTGATCCTGAACGGAACATAGTGGAGTGAAGGATCTAATATGTCAACCTAAAGATTCTTCGCTAGTGCCCAGAATGACAGCAGGTGCAATAGCTTCTCATTTCTGACATCTCACCTTTCACCCCGCACATCAAACATTATGTCATCCTGAGCGGAGCACATCGAGTCGAAGGATCTTTCGCGTTAATTAGATATAATATTGCAAAAATATTTCTTATTTATAATGTTTCATTTGTTTTATGTACATAGGCGGCTTTAACGGGTATAATTGAATAAGAATGAGTTTATCATGCTCTTCATATACAATGCTACTAAAGAAAAAATAGCGAGGTATGCTTATGTCGAAAAAATTATGGCGCAGTGTTGCCGCAATAATTGTTATTTGTTTTGTTTTTATGTCTTTTCAAAGTAACGAAGCATTTGCAAAGACATATCCGGAGATAATCAGAGTAGGACTTTATTCTGGGAGCGCTTCGGCATCCAGTGTCGCATTATCTGCTAATTCTGGTCATGAAATAGGTTATTATAAAGATAATAAGTTCGTTACTCTTCTCACCGAAAAAGGCGGAGCCCAATCCATATTCAGAAAAGATGCATACTTCATTAAATCTTCTGCAGGAGTAATTTCCGAGTATGACCCAAATGAGGGCATGCCTTTTGAGGGAGAAACCTATGGGCCGTATCATATTCAGATAGGAAACAATGTAGCCGATTTAGCAGCTGCTCAAAAATTGTGCAGTGATTACAGAGCTTCCGGAGTTATAGCATATCCGGTTTTTGAGGATGGCTGGTCAGTCTGGACTGGATTTTATTCAGATTCTGACAAGGCTAATAAGGATATATCCAGCCTGGCCTCAAAACTTGGTGGAATCTCATTAAAGGTTATTGATAAATCGGCTTCACGAATAATTGTATATAACAGCAACTTTGAGCCGTTACTTATTTTTGGTGACAAAAATCTGAAGCTGACGATAAGACCAGACAGTTCCAATAATCCCCGGTTAATATCGGTAAACTCAAAACCATACCGTGGTGAAATAGAACTCAGACGCTTTTCTGACAGTGACATGACTGTTATAAATATTGTAAATATAGAACAATATTTATATGGAGTTGTTCCCAGGGAGATAGAATCTTATGCTCCAATGGAGGCATTAAAAGCGCAGGCGGTTGCAGCCAGAACATTTGCATACCGGTCTATGGGAAGCTATAAAAAGTGGGATTTTGACGTTGTTAATACAGTGTCTTCACAGGTTTACGGCGGTTATAATGATGAAAAGGCAACCACTAACCAGGCCGTTGATGAAACTAAAGGGAAAAAAGCTCTATATAATGGAAATCTTATATCCATGCATTATTTCAGCTCTAGTGGAGGAAGAACAGAGGATAATATTTATGTTTGGGGATCGGATATCCCATATTTGAAAAGCGTTGAGGATCCATATGAAGCCGGTAATTCTTATAATTACAACTGGTCCAGAACATTTACCGCTGAAGATATAAAAATGAAGCTTTTTATAAGCGGTGTGGAAATAGGTGACATAGTAACAATGGTGGCTGATGAATATACACCGGCAGGAAGGGTTAACAAACTAAGAATTGTAGGAACGAAAGGCTCAATAACATACAGTAATGAAGATATACGTATAATACTCGGAGATAACGGAAGCTATCTGCCAAGCCGAATGTTCACGATAAATTCATCCGGCTCGGGTACAGGGTCAGGCACAGCGTCGGTTATATCTGCAGATGGAAAATCTACGCTGAATGTATATGGAAATAAAGCCGTGACATCTTCGGGAGTTTATGATATTTTATCAACATCGGGTCCCGTTAAAGTAACGGGTTCAGATAATACTGCAATTATAACAGGAAATGTTCCTTCCGGAACCTTTGTTTTAACCGGCAAAGGATGGGGACATGCTATAGGAATGAGCCAGGAAGGTGCAAAAGGATTAGCTCGAAACGGCTATACATACGACCAGATATTAAAGCATTATTTTACAGGTATAACGGTTGAGTAGACAAAATATGAATGGAGTAATAAGATGCTTTGGGTTTTATTAATTATATTTCTGACAGGTATAGATCAGCTGTCCAAATGGTATTTTTACACAAACAGATTTCAATATGACGGCTTTGTTGTAATAAAAGACTTTTTCTATCTGACATATTTGGAAAACCGGGGGGCGGCATTCGGGGTTTTACAGAATTTCAGGTGGGCATTTATTATTCTTACAATTGTAGCTGTCAGTATTATGATTTGGTATTTTATTAAGAATAATAATATTGTATTTAGGATTTCAATGGCTTTCTTAATTTCAGGAGCTATAGGGAATNTTATTGACAGACTGCTAAGGGGATTTGTGGTTGATTTTCTTGACTTTTTCCCATTTGGCTNTGATTTTCCTATATTCAATTTTGCTGATATATGTGTTAATATAGGAGCGTTTTTACTTATTTATTATGTCATTTTCATATATAAAGAGCCTGTAAGTGATAAAGGGGAGCTTAATAATTCCGAGGTGACTGATGAACAGCAGGACTAAAACCTTTATTATTAGTGAACCCGATGAAGGTAAAAGACTTGATGCTTTTCTGGCATCTCAAATGGTGTCAGAATCAATCACCAGAAGCTATATACAAAAATTAATTGTTCAGGGATTGGTTACGGTTGACGGAGCAAAAGTAAAAAGCGGTTATAAGCTTAAAACGGGTATGAATGTTGTTGTTAAAATACCCGAGCCGTGCGCTCCGGAAATTGTATCTCAGGATATTCCTTTAGATATTATTTTTGAGGATAACGATATTATAGTAATAAACAAGCCTAAGGATTTAGTTGTCCATCCAGCGGCCGGAAACTGGGAAGGTACATTGGTTAATGCTCTTTTACATCATTGCAGGGATTCCCTGTCAGATATAAATGGTGTTATCAGACCGGGAATTGTGCATCGGATTGATAAAGATACCTCAGGTTTACTTGTTGTAGCAAAAAATAATAATGCCCATTTAAAACTATCCGACCAAATAAAAAAACATCAGGTCCAAAGAATTTATGAAGCTATAGTTGACGGAAATATAAAGGATGAAACGGGAAGAATTTCAGCGACTATTGGAAGACACCCTGTTAATCGAAAAAAAATGGCTGCAAATGTAAAAAACGGCAAGCCTGCCGTTACACATTTTAAGGTTATTGATCGATATAAAGGATATACACATATTCAGCTTAAGCTGGAGACAGGCAGGACACATCAGATTCGAGTGCATATGGCTTCTATAGGTCATCCTGTTACCGGTGACCTTGTTTACGGTAAGTCATGTAAGCTGATGAATACGGAAGGACAGGCCTTACATGCCCGTTATCTGATATTCAAGCATCCTGTAAGCGATGAAGAAATGGTTTTTGAAGCTCCGTTACCGGATTACTTTTCTGAGCTGCTAAGTCGCTTAAAGGGTCAAAATTAAGAGAAGTGTTCAGCAATTAAACATTGGACATAAGTGAAACAATATTATATAATTTTTCTTGGCTACTTTGTGAGGTGATTGAATGGCTGAACAGAATATAGCATTTAATGTTGAAGGAATGACTAGTGAAGGTTCTGTTGAATTAATCAAAAATTCTCTTAACATGCTTAATGGTGTTATTGAAGTAATCGTTGACATTAATACTAGGCGCGTTGTAGTCGAGTATGATGAAGAAAGACTAAGCGCCGAAGTAATAAGGGGAACGATTGAAGATGCAGGCTTTGAGGTGAAATAACCTGTTTAGCTGCTGTATTAGATGCCTGTCCTGTACTGATGCGGATAGGCATTTATTCGTTTAAATATAGTTTAAATTGGTGTGACTTGGGGGATATATTATGTATTTATTAGGAAATTTAATTTGGATATTATTTGGAGGGTTGATTGCAGCAATTTTATGGTTTGTTGCCGGAGTAATATGCTGTATTACATTTATCGGTATTCCATTTGGTATACAATGCTTTAAAATCTCCGGCTTTGTTTTATATCCCTTCGGGCGTGATATCGAAATAAAAGGCTTCGGTATTGGCAGCCTTATTGGAAATGTAATCTGGATAATTGCTCTTGGCTGGGAGCTATGCATATACCATATTGTGATCGGGCTTTTGATGTGTATTACTATAATTGGAATACCTTTTGGAAAACAGCATTTTAAGCTCGCAAAGCTCTCATTGGTTCCCTTTGGATCAAAAATATATACTAAGAGCTGGTTATAATTGAGGTGTTATTGTGCTGGGTATTATGGGAGGAACATTTAATCCTGTACATTATGGGCATCTTCTCATGTGTGAAGGCATACGTGAAGAGTTCGGCCTGGAAAAAATAATATTTATTCCTGCTAAGATTCCGCCGCATAAGGACAATGGAAAGATAATAGAGGCACATGACAGGTTTCGTATGGTAGAGCTTGCTATTGGTGACAATCCCTTTTTTTGCGCCAGTGAAATTGAAATGAAAAGGGAAGGCTCATCATATACTGTTGATACATTGAAGATATTAAAGGAACAAATAAAAAATAAACAAATAGCGCTTATAGTTGGGGCAGATTCTTTGGTGCAGTTTGAAACATGGAGGGATTATCCTGATATTTTCAAGCTTGCTGTAATTATTGTTGCATCAAGACCTGATACCAAAGAAGATACATTAAACAGCTATATTAATAAGTTTAAAGATCTGTTTGGGGCAAATATTCTAAAATACTCGGGAAAGGCTATGGACTATTCTTCTACTGAAATAAGAAGAAGAGTTGCAGCAGGTTTATCAATTAAATATCAGGTGCCTCCCGAGGTTGAGAACTATATATATAAAAACAGGCTCTATAACGATGCTTGAAGCCAGGAGACAGAGGCATGGAAATTAATACTATTATTAATATACTAAAGAATGAATTAGATGCATATAGATTAAACCATTCGATAAACGTTATGGAAATGGCTGAATCTCTTGCAAAGCATTACGGAGCTGATGTTCACAAAGCAAGGCTTGCAGGAATTCTCCATGATTGCGGNAAAAATTACCAGGGTGACGAGGCCAGGGAGTATATTAAAAAAATCGGGTATATAGCNGATGAAGTAGAAATTCGCCAACCGAAGCTGCTTCATGGTATAATAGGTGAAAATCTGGCCAGAGAAAAGTATAGGGTTGCGGATGAAGAAGTGCTGGGGGCTATAAGATGGCATACCACAGGCAAGGTGGGTATGACTCTGTTAGAAAAAATTATATACGTAGCTGACTATATTGAACCGCTCAGATCATTCGAAGGTATCGAAAACATGAGAAGGATTGCCTTTGAAGATATTGAAAAGTGTATTGTTTACTGCTCTGAAAGTACAATTAAATTTATATTAAAAAAAGGAGTACTTTTACATAAAAATACAGTTGACACTCGCAATTACAGCTTAATGATCATAAGAGACAGGAATGAAAAATATTAATGAAGCAAGGGGAGGCCTATATGGATTGGTTTCTATTCCAGTTTGATTCAGATTTTTTATTAGCTGTCCTGGTACGTATTCTATTGTCATGTGTATTAGGCGGAATTATTGGATTTGAGCGCGAGCAGTCCCGAAATAAGCCGGCAGGTTTCAGAACCCATATTCTTGTTTGTCTTGGGTCATGCCTTGTTATGCTAATTGCAGAATTTTCACTTATTGCCTATTCAGGGAGGGTAAATATTGACCCTACACGTATTGGGGCACAGGTTGTCAGTGGTATAGGCTTTCTGGGAGCAGGTGCTATAATACGGCATGGAGTTTCGGTTAAAGGTATTACTACTGCGGCAAGTATTTGGGTAGTAGCTTGTGTAGGACTGGCATGTGGCATTGGATTTTATACCGGAGCAATATTAGTTACTTTACTTATCTGGACTATACTCATGTATCTGAAAAGCCTTGAAATTAAACTTGCGAAACACAATACTTATAAGACGATTGAAGTAGAGGGAGAGAGAGACAAGCAGATTATTTACCCCCTGAGCAACATACTAAAAGAATTTGATATATCAATTAAGAGCCTTGAAATATTTGATATTCCTAAATCAGATAAACAAAGAATTTTATTTCAATTTGAAACAGAAAATAAAGACTTGGATTTAACAATAATATCAGCTAAAATAAACGAGATAGACGGGATACTGAAGGTAACCCTGTAAAAAGGAGATGTCAACAGATTTGGCAAATAAGAGTAAGAGCATTATAAGAGAAATTTCAGAGTGGGTACTGCTGATTGTTGCAGCTTTCTTTATTGCTTCATTAATTCAAAGCGAGCTGTTTGCCCTCACAGAAGTTAATATGGAATCAATGATGGAAACATTAGAACCCGGAGATAAGTTAATTATGAACAAGCTTGCCTATAATTTTGATGAACCTCAGAGAGGGGATATCATAATTTTTTTAAGGGACGAGCCGGTAAATGGGGTTTTAGGCAGGGCTTCAATCTATATCAGTGATATCGCAAAGAAACTTAATAAGGATTTCCGGAGAAACAGGCTTATTAAACGGGTCATAGGTGTTCCGGGGGACACAATTGAAATAGTTGATAATGTCCTGTACGTAAATGGTGTAGAGCAAAATGAACCTTATGCACGAATTGATCCATACGAAAAAATAGTTTTAAACCGTCAACTGGAAAAGGTTGATGTTAAGGCCGGTCAGTTATTTGTAATGGGGGATAACAGAGGCCATAGTATGGATAGCAGAGATTTTGGTGTAATAAGCCAGTCCTGGGTTGAAGGTAAGGCAATTTTCAGAATAATGCCTTTTTCTAAGTTTGGAAAACTAAATAAATAAGTCATAGATCAGAAATGTTTTANGGAACTGGTTTTCAACCAGTTCCTTATTTATGCGCTGAAAATTGGCTTTTTTAGACAGAAAAACGATTAAAATACAATAAAAATTTATATTAAAAATTTTAAAATTTTGATTGACTTTTAAATATAATAATGCAATAATATCTAATGTTGTTTAGTAGAATTAAACTTTTTGTAATGTAAAGACGTTTAAAAGTTTACTTTTATTAAACTTTTTAGTAATATTGTATCATTTTTATGTTACCATAAAGGTGGCTGAGCCTTCATTACCGTTTAGGGGGGATTTCATGCAGATAGGTAATAAGATAAAAAGACTGAGATTAGAAAGCGGCATGACACAGGAGGAAATTGCCGACCGCTGTGAACTTACCAAAGGATATATTTCACAGCTTGAAAGAGATCTTACCTCACCCTCAATTGCGACTTTAGAGGATATTTTAGAATGTCTGGGAACAAATCTTCAGCAATTTTTTGGGGATGAGGCTATAGATGAACAGGTTGTTTTTACAAATTCAAACTATTTTGTGAAAGAAGCGGCTGATCAAAGCTATGCCATAAATTGGATAGTCCCAAATGCAAAAAAAAGGCAGATGGAACCTATAATAGTAGAGATAAGGCCAAATTGCTCCTTTGAAGAGGATCAGCCACATCAGGGCGAAGAGTTTGGCATGGTACTCAACGGGAGCTTATACCTATATTTAGGAAAAGAGCGGTTTCGGCTCAAAAAAGGCGATTGTTTTATGTTTAAACCAAACAAAACTCATGTAATGAAGAATACAGGAAAAACAGTTGCCAGAATATTATGGATATCAACACCACCAAGCTTTTAAAACAGGGGACGATTAAAATGAGTAAAAATCTTATAGAACTGAGAAATCTAACAAAACGTTATAATGATATGACTGCCGTTGACAGTATAAATCTGACAATTAAAGAAAATGAATTTGTTACACTTCTGGGTCCCAGCGGATGCGGCAAAACAACAACTCTGCGTATGATAGGCGGATTTGAGGATCCGGATGAAGGAGAAATCCTTTTTGAAGGCAAGCTCTTAAACAATGTTCCTGCCTATAAAAGAAATGTTAATACTGTTTTCCAGAGATATGCGCTATTTACCCATATGAATGTCTATGAAAATGTAGCTTTTGGTCTTCGTGTAAAAAAAGTTTCAAATAGTGAAATTGACAGAAGAGTAAAAAGAATGCTAAAAATGGTTGACTTAGAAGGTTTTGAAAAGCGCAATGTAGATTCATTAAGCGGAGGTCAGCAGCAACGTGTTGCTATTGCCAGGGCTTTGGTTAATGAGCCAAAGGTTCTTCTTTTGGATGAGCCCCTTGGTGCCCTTGACCTGAAGCTTAGAAAAGAGATGCAGATAGAGCTTCTTGATATGCAAAGAAGTGTTGGAATTACGTTTATATATGTAACTCATGACCAGGAAGAAGCACTTACTATGTCAGATACTGTTGTCGTGATGAATAAAGGGGTTATTCAACAGATAGGAACTCCCCAGGACATATATAATGAGCCTATAAACAGATTTGTTGCCGATTTTATTGGCGAAAGCAATATCATAGAAGGTGTAATGCTGGAGGATTACAAGGTGTCTTTTGACGGTTTAGTTCTTGACTGCGTGGATAAAGGATTTGCGCCAAATGAGCCTGTTGACATAGTTATAAGACCTGAGGATATCCGTATCGTTGTGAATCCCGATGAGGGTATGATTAAAGGGACGGTTACCTCTGTTGTATTTAAGGGTGTTCACTATGAGATGATTATCGAATCAGACACCCGGGAGTATTTAGTACAACGTACTATGATGTTCCCTGAAGGGAGCGTTGTAGGTATGAATGTTCAGCCAGCAGATATACAGGTTATGAAAAGGGGTGATATGCCATGCAGCGTAGAGGAAGAGGAAGAATAGCATACCCATATACTGTTTGGATGGCTATCTTCATTGTTATACCATTATTTTTAATTCTTTTTTATAGCTTTACTGAAGGAGATATCCATAATATAAAGGATTTAAAATTCTCATTAAACAGCTATAAGAAAGTGCTGGAGCCTATATATCTTAAAGTAATAGGAAATTCTTTCGTCTTAGCGAGTATATCAACACTTATTTGCCTGATCATCGGATATCCGGTTGCGATGATTATTGCAAATACAGATGTTAAATATAGAAATTTATTATTGATGCTATTTATAGTACCTATCTGGATGAACTTTTTGCTCAGAACATATGCCTGGATGTCGCTGCTTTCCCCAAATGGATTAGTAAACAGATTTTTATTATGGGTTGGTTTGCCAAAGCTTGAGATAATGCCCGGTAAAGGGGCTGTACTACTTGGTATGGTTTATAATTTTCTGCCCTTTATGATCTTACCTATTTATACAGTTTTAAGCAAGATTGACAAACACGTAATAGAGGCGGCGAATGATCTTGGAGGAAACAGCGTTATTACATTTATGAGGGTTATTCTGCCTTTGAGTATTCCGGGAATTGTATCGGGTATTACAATGGTTTTTTTGCCTGCAGTAAGCACCTTTGTAATATCGGGACTTTTAGGGGGAGGAAAAACACCTTTAATAGGCGACTTAATAGAGCAGCAGTTCCTGTCATCACGCAACTGGCATTTTGGCTCTTCATTGTCAATAATTCTGATGGTTATGATATTAATTTCAATGGCTGTCATGTCGCGCATTGACAACAGTCCTGAGGAAGAGGGGAGGAAAATATGATGCAAAAAGCCATAAAAAGAATTTACATGAGCATAGTTTTCCTGTTCCTCTATGCTCCTATAATAGTTTTAATTGTATTTTCGTTTAACAAATCTAAATCACGGGGACAGTGGGGCGGCTTTACTTTTGACTGGTATATTGATCTTTTTAAGGACAGGCAGATTCGTGAAGCACTCTATTTCACAATACTTATTGCTGTGATATCAACCCTGGTTTCTACTATTGTAGGTACAATCGCAGCTCTGGGTATTAGTAATATGACTAAGCTCGGGCGGACGATTGTGTTGAATATTAACAGCCTCCCCGTGTTAAACCCGGATATTGTGACAGGTGTTGCTCTTATGACACTTTTTATATCCATGCGTATTGAACTTGGATTTGTAACCATGCTTATAGCACATATTGTCTTTAGTATACCTTATGTAATTTTGGCGGTGCTGCCAAAGCTGAGGCAGATGAATAAGCATACAGCTGAAGCAGCGCTGGATTTGGGTGCAACTCCGGCATATGCCATGAGAAAGGTTATAATTCCCGAGATTATGCCCGGTATAATAAGCGGAGCCCTAATTGCTTTTACCTTATCAATAGACGATTTTGTTATAAGCTTTTTCACTGCCGGCACATCGGCAACAAATTTATCTATATTGATTTATTCAATGGCTAAAAGGGGAGTTAAACCTACTATTAATGCTTTGAGCACATTGATGTTCTTAGTGGTTCTTATTTTAATGATAATAATAAACAAGAAAAATGATAAAGGAGAAGATATAATAATATGAAAAAAAATGTAGCTTTATTCGTAGTTTTAGTATTGATTCTGGTTTCTGTAGTACCGCTTGCAGGCTGTGGCTCCGGCGTTACCATTAACGTTTTTAACTGGGGCGAATACATGGACGAATCATTAATCGATGAGTTTGAAAAAGAAACCGGAATTAAGGTGAATTATAAAACATATGCAACAAATGAAGAACTCCTTGCTAAGATGGAAGCCGGCGGAAGCAGTTATGACGTCGTTTTCCCTTCTGATTATGCTATTTCAGAAATGATAAAGAGGGATATGCTTTTGGAACTGGACTTCAATAATATTCCGAATTATAAATATATTGATGAACAGTTTAAGAACACAGGTTATGATCCTGAAAATAAATATTCAGTACCCTATTTCTGGGGAACCATAGGTATACTTTACAATACTGATATGGTTGATGATCCGGTAGACAGCTGGGATATACTATGGAATCCTAAATATAAAGGCCAAATTCTTATGAAAAAAGATGTACGTGATGCTTTAGGAGTTGCCCTTAAAAAGCTGGGTTATTCAATGAACAGTACAAATGACAACGAACTGGCAGAGGCCAAGGAAATTCTCTTAGAACAAAAACCTCTTGTCAACGGTTACTATGGAGATGAAATAAGAGACCTTATTGCAAATGGAGACGCGGCTATGGGGCTGACCTATTCAGGAGATGCAATGGACCTTTACTGGGAGGAGTTTGAAAACATAGCCTATGGTGTTCCTGAAGAAGGAACCAATGTCTGGTATGATTGTATGGTTATCCCTGCAAGCAGCAAGTATAAGAAAGAAGCTGAGATGTTCATAAATTTTATGCTTGATCCTGACATAGCATTTAAGAATTCTGAGGCTGTGGGCTATGCATCTCCTAACACAGAGGCTTTAAAGCGCATGAAGGAGGAATACCCTGAGGTATTTGATTTACCAGCCTACTGGCCTGATGAGGAAATTCTTAAAAAAAGCGAAGTATATGTTGATTTAGGTGATTATAAGGTTAAATACAATGAAATATTAACCCAGATTCTTGTGAATTAGTATGGAACTTGAAAATAATACTCCTATCTATAAAATGTTAAAAGAATATAAAAAAAAAGATCCCTTACCTTATCACATGCCGGGGCATGTTCTTGGCAGAGGTTTATGTGATGAGTTGAAGCTCGCAGGCAGTTTTGACATTACCGAAATCNCGGGGTCTGACTGTCTGCATGAGCCCCGGGGAGTAATAAAGGAAGCACAGAGCAAGGCAGCAGCCTGCTTCAGTGCTGACTACTCTTTGTTCCTGGTTAATGGTTCAACCTCGGGGATTCATGCTATGATTCAGGCAACGGTTAAACCGGAGGGAAAACTGATCCTTGGGCGGGATTGTCATATTTCGGCTATGAATGCACTGGCTCTGATTAACGGTGAGCCTGTATTTGTATCCCCTGAAGTTGATGAAAAAAACCAGATACCACTTGGAGTGACCTTCGACAGTCTTGAGAAAGTCATAAAGGAGAATCCCGACGCACAAGCTATCTTAATAAACCGGCCCGGCTATTATGGGACTGCGACCCGACTGGACAAGATATCAAGACTGGCAAAACTGTATAAAATACCCCTCCTGGTTGATGAAGCTCATGGAGCTCATTTCTGCTTTCATGAGGATTTTCCTGAACCGGCAATTACTCTGGGAGCTGATCTCTGTGTTCAAAGCTTACACAAGACACTTCCGGCTTTTACTCAAACGGCAATTCTGCATGGCAGCAGCAAAGGCCTGGTCGACAAAGACATTGTAGAGAAATCGGTATCTATGACTCAGACTACAAGTCCGTCCTATTTATTAATGTCATCTATTGACATGGCAAGAAGCATTATGGCCGGCAAAGGAAGAGAGTTATACGGTAATCTAAAGCAGAATATTGATGATTTTATAATTAAGCTTAAGAAAAATACTTGCATAAAGAGAGTTGAATATGATAACAGCAATTTTGAGAACGATTTTTCCAGGATTGTTTTAAGCTTCGTGTCAACCGGGTTAAGCGGGTTTAAAGCAGAGGAATTATTAAGGACCCGATTTGGCATTGTAGCTGAAATGGCCGATTTGAATAATATTGTTTTAATTACAACACCCTTTCATATATCTGAAGATTTTGATAAACTGTTAATGGCATTGAAAACAATTTCTGAAGAATATTCTGCAGAAAAAACGAATATAGAGATCCCACATTGGCCGAAAAATATTCCCACGCGTATTGTCCCTCTGAGAAAAGCTTTATTTGAAAATGCGGAGGAAATACCATTTAATGAATCGACAGGAAGAGTTTGCGGAGCATACATTACTCCTTACCCGCCGGGAATACCGCTTGTAACCCCGGGAGAAATAATAAACAAGGAAACTATAGATTTTGTCGATATATTATTGAGAGAGAACTGTCCGGTACATGGAATCCAAAACCGAAAGATAAAAGTTTTGAAGACACATTTTTAATTTATCGGGAGGAAATACATTGAAAGGTAAGCTTATTATTATAGAAGGAGTAGATTCCAGCGGTAAAGCCACACATGCAAAAATGCTTTATGAACGTTTGCTTGGCGAGAATAATAATGTCAAAAAGGTTGAATTCCCTAATTACAGCAGTCAGTCGTCAGCGTTGGTAAAAATGTATCTCAATGGAGATTTTGGGGATAAACCTGAGGATGTTAACCCTTATGCAGCTTCTGTTTTTTTTGCTATTGACCGTTTTGCTTCTTACAGGACATTATGGAAAAATTTCTATGATAATGGTGGTATTGTAGTCAGCGACAGATATACAATGTCTAATATGATACATCAGGCTGCAAAAATTATAGATTCTGCTGAAAAGAAGGCGTTTTTGGACTGGCTCTGGGATTTGGAATTTGTTAAGCTTGGAATACCGGTTCCGGATAGCGTAATTTTTTTGGATATGCCTCCTGAATATGCCATAAGCCTTATGAAAGACAGAAAAAATAAATTCACGGGACAAAATGAAAAGGACATACATGAAAATAATATTGAATATTTGCTTGAATCTTATTATAACGCATGCGATATAGCCAAATTATATGACTGGAATCGCGTTTATTGTGTCAAGGACGGAAAGATCAAAGACATAGCTGACATCCATAAGGACATCTATTCTATTGTCAAACAAGTGATATAATAGAACGGAGGATTTTATCTTATGGCATTGAAAATTGACGGAAGTTCAGGAAGAAAACCACAAAATTTAACCGGAAGAATAGAAAGAGATATTAAAAAAGTTAATGATATGAACGGAGCGCAGTTTAGCTCACATATGGAACGTCAATTTTCTGAAAGCCAGGATGAAGAGCTTAAAAAGAAAGCCATGGAAATTGAAAAACAAGGAAAACGTCTGGCTTCGCATATTGACGTAGCGGAATTGAAAGCTTATAAGAGACTTGTAATGGAATTTATTAATGAGGCAGTGAGAACCTCATCACGTTTTTCGAAGGACAGTTTTTTAGACCGGAGAGGTAGACACAGAGTCTTTTCAACTATTAAAATAGTAAATGAAAAGCTTGAGCAGCTTACAAGAGAGGTTCTTAGTTCCGAAAAAGACAATCTTGCTATATTAGGACGTATTGAAGATATAAGAGGACTGGTATTGGATCTTGTGCTTTAACAATGCATTGGAGGCAACGGGATGGATTATATAGGTCAGACAGAGATTATTAATGAATTCAGAAAAGGAATTAAGCATGACTCGTTAAGTCATGCTTTTGTGTTAACGGGAGAAAGGGGTATAGGAAAAAAGACACTTGCCCGTTTTATTGCGAAGGCTTTGCTGTGCACAGAAAATGGTGATGTGAATCTTCCATGTGGTTATTGCAGAGCATGTAAAGGTTTTGATGAAAATGTAAATCCCAATTTTAAGGTTATCCGCAGTGATACAAAGAATATTGTCATAAAACAAATAAGGGATCTTATCGACGACATAGGAGTAAGACCACTAAAAGGCCGTAAAGTATATGTTATTGAAGATGCGGAAAAAATGACTGTTCAAGCTCAAAACTGTCTTTTGAAGACTCTGGAGGAGCCGCCAGTCTATGCAAAAATAATTCTTACAACATCCAATTATGAATCTCTTTTATTGACAATAAGGTCAAGAGTTATACGTAAAAATCTTAAACCCTGCACAATCAATGAGTTAAAGCTTATTGCACAAAAAAAAGAAATAGACTTAACCGGTAAGGAGTATATTCTATCACTTAGCCGGGGCATCCCGGGAATAGCTCTTCAGCTTTTGGCAGATAAAGATTTTGAGGAAATCAGAAATGAAACACTAAAATTTCTGTTTGATGTGAATATTAGTTCAAAGCTATATTTTAATCAATATCTTTCAAAAAATAAAAATGCTTTTGATGTCTGCTTAAGCGTAATGGAATCAGTATACCGGGACGCTCTGTTAGTAAGGTGTTCTTTGGAGGATGGGTTGATTAATTCAGACAAAAAGGATAATATATTAAAGTACGCAAACATGCATAGTACCATCGATATAACCGAGAAGATTTCAAGGTTGGAAAAGGTACGGAATAACATGATGCGTAATATGAATTACCAGCTTGCTGTTGATATTATTACAATGGTATAGATTATATGGTATTTTCCTGAAAGGAGATATTATAAATAAAGCTATTCAGATAGCATCATTACAGCCGGTTATATCCCCGGATTTTGTAAAGCTTAACCCTTGTTATTCCGGAGAAAGGAATGGTCATAAAAATGGTAAATGTTGTAGGGGTTCGATTTAGAACCGCAGGTAAAATATATTATTTCGATCCTTGTAATCTTGAGCTGTCAAAAGGCGATATGGTTATTGTAGAAACAGCCAGGGGAATTGAGTGCGGCACGGTTGTTGTAGCGAATCAGGAGGTTGTTGATGAGGATGTTGTTGCGCCTTTGAAAAATGTCATCAGAAAGGCTGATGAAGAAGACTTAAAACAGGCCGAAGAGAATAAGAAAAAAGAAGTTGAAGCCTTTAGTATATGTCTTGAGAAGATTAAGAAGCATGAGCTTGAAATGAAGCTTATAGATGTAGAATATACTTTTGATAACAACAAAGTGTTGTTCTATTTTACAGCTGACGGCCGTGTGGATTTCAGAGAACTGGTAAAGGATCTGGCTTCAGTATTTCGTACCAGAATAGAGCTTCGTCAAATAGGAGTCAGGGATGAGGCGAAAATGCTTGGCGGATTAGGTGCTTGTGGCAGAGCTTTATGCTGTAGTTCGCATCTGGCAGAATTCCATCCTGTTTCAATTAAAATGGCTAAGGAACAGTCATTATCACTGAATCCGACAAAGATATCAGGTACATGTGGCAGACTAATGTGCTGCTTAAAATACGAACAGGAAACTTACGAACATCTGCTTAAGAAAACACCTAAGATTGATGCTGTTGTTCAGACACCGGACGGGCAGGGCGTCGTTATACAAGTGAATTTATTAAAAGGAATAGTGCGTGTTAAGCTTGATAATGAACAAAGTACAGATATAATCGATTACTCTGTTAAAGATATCCGTGTAGTCAAGGATGCAGAAAAGAAGGCCGATGTTGATTTGGAAGATCCTGTGCTGGAAGAATTAAAAATATTGGAAGACTGATTTTACAGCCATGGCAGAATTGTACCTAAAAAACCTGCCATAATATTGACACAAGTGAATTAATGGTATAGGATTATTTTGTACAATGTATACATTATTAATTTTTCTGGGAGGTGTCAGCATGGCATATATTATTAATGATGATTGCATCAGCTGTGGTGCTTGTGAGCCTGAATGTCCTGTAAGTTGTATTTCAGAGGGCGAAGCTAAATACATAATTGACGCAGATGCTTGCATTGATTGCGGATCATGCGCAAGTGTTTGTCCTGTAGAGGCTCCTCAGCCTGAGTAAGAGAATAATTATTGTTTAAAGGAGTCAAGCCTTGTGTTTGACTCTTTTTCGTATTTGAGAAGTGAGATGCAGGATGTGAGAGGCAAGAGGTAGATGAGAAAAGTGAGAGGCTAGAAGTGGGAAAAAATGTAAAAACTTCATCCTGAGGGTAAAGCCTGAAGGATTTTATTATAATAAACAGATGCCGGGAGAAGCTGTATGGGCTTTGTAGTTTTACCTGATGAAACCTTAGAGGATTTGCAGATTAAAGGTCTATATATTATTCAAAAAAAAGATTCATTTCGTTTTGGCATGGATGCTGTTTTATTATCTAATTTTATTAAGGCTAAGCCACATCAGAATGTTGTTGACCTGGGAACGGGTACGGGAATCTTATCCATACTGGTATCGGCCAAAACTGATGTAAAGAGCATTACAGGACTGGAAATTCAGCCTGACATAGCCGGTATGGCACAAAGAAGTATTGACGGTAACAATCTGAACCAAAGGATATCTATAATAAAAGGCGATATTAAGGAAGCAGTATCTATCTTTGGAGCAGCTACCTGTGATATAGTAGTAACAAATCCACCATACACAAAGGTTGGAAGCGGACGTATAAATAATTTGAACAGCAAGGCTATTTCAAAGCATGAAATTTGCTGCAGTCTAACCGACGTATTAACGAGCAGCTCTGCTATACTGAAGCCACAAGGTGAGTTTTATATGGTACACCGTCCAGAAAGGCTTACAGATATACTGGCGGGGATGAGGAAGGTCAGAATTGAACCTAAAATACTCAGAATGGTATGTCCGTATCAGGGGAAGGCTCCGTCGCTTATACTTATTAAAGGCTTAAAAAATGGAAACCCGGGGTTAAATATAATGCCCGACCTGATTATATATGATGAATACGGAAAGTATACCAAAGAAGCTCGCATACAATATTCCATGGATTTGTGAGGTTAGTGAAAGATGGGGAAAAAAATTATAACCACTCCGTTAACCGATGATATTATTCTTAAATTAAATGCGGGGGATGAGGTTTTAATATCAGGAACTTTATATACAGGACGGGATGCTGCTCATAAACGGATGATATCCTTACTGGAAAAAGGGGAGTCGCTTCCATTTGATATAAGGGGCCAGGTTATTTATTATGTAGGGCCGTGTCCTGCTCCAGATGGTAGAGTAATTGGGTCTGCAGGTCCCACTACCAGTGGCAGAATGGATTTATATGCTCCGAAACTAATTGAATTAGGGCTTAAGGGCATGATAGGTAAGGGTCTTAGAGATGAAAATGTGGCAGAAGCCATTAAAGCACATAAAGCAATTTATTTTGGCGCAATCGGCGGTGCAGGTGCATTGATATCATCCTGTATCAAAAAGCAGGAAATAATAGCATTTGAAGACCTGGGAACTGAGGCAATACGAAGAATAGAGGTTGAAAATTTACCCTGTGTTGTGATTATAGACAGCAGCGGAAGAGACAGATACAAAGAAGGACGAAAAAAATACAGAATCGAAGGATAATTTTTATGATGGATAGAGCAACTTTTAATAAGAGAGTTAATATTTTTTGCGGCCATTATGGAAGCGGCAAGTCAGAAATATCTGTTAATACAGCGTTAATATTAAAAGAAAAGTATGACGATGTACTTCTGGCTGATATGGATATAGTGAATCCGTTCTTTAGAAGTGCAGACGCCAAAATAGCCCTTGAGAAACAAGGTGTTAAAGTTATTGTACCTATGTATGCCAATACCAATGTGGATGTACCGGTAATCGGGCCGGAAATTTCAGTAGCTCTCCGGCATGATTCCAGACGCGTAATACTGGATGTTGGCGGTGATGAAGATGGAGCAATTGTTTTGGGCCGGTTTTATCATGAAATAAACCAAAGTGATTACGATATGTTTTTTGTATTTAACAGGGCCAGACCTATGACAATAAATCTGGATGAAACTCTTACCTATATAAATGAAATTGAAGCATCTTCAAGATTAAAAATCACCGGGATTATCAACAACACCCACTACCTTGATGAAACAACAGCAGATGACATCATGTATGGTTTGGAACTTTCCCGGGAAATAACAAGAGAGACCGGTATACCTATATTTGCGACAAGTGTAATGGAGGGGCTGGAAGGACAACTTGAAGGGGAAATAGATCATCCTGTAATAACTCTACGGAAAAATATTCTGCTACCCTTTTGAATCCATTTCTTTCATCATTTTTATATATACCATCAACTCATTACGGGAGGAAACATTCATTTTTTCATATATCCTTTTGTTATGAGTTTTTATTGTATTTATACTCAGGTATAATTTTTCAGCAATTTCTTTCCCCGTATACCCCTCAATATAAAGGTCAAATACCGCCCGTTCAGCCGGCGAGAGGGTATTAATATTCTCCAGAAATTCCTTGAACATTCCGGTACTACTGGCCGTAGTGACAGAATAATCGGGTTTATTATCTTCAATTGCAGCTTTGCTGTCTTGTTGGGAGAGGAATTCCAACAGGTCATCAATTTCTAAAATATTAGTTTTTTCTATTTCCGAAGCCTTTGTTTGTTTCACTTTGTTAATGGTTTCGGTAATGGGTTTAAGATAAAATTTACTGAACCAGAAAGATGCTCCAATTCCTAATACGAGCAATACTGATAAAAACAGAATAAGCCTCTGGTTAAGATTATCAAGGGCTTTTTCATAGTCTTTTGCCGGAACCATGACACTTACAACCCATTGTTCATCTTTATAGGGGGAATCTTGGGCATAGAGCGATATGCTTTTATGAAGCCCCATAAACTGATTAGACGTACTAAAGTATCTGATAAGAGAATTTGGCTTAACCTGATAACTTAGCTTGGCGTCAGTAAGCTCATTTCTTACAAGGGCAGGGTATTCTGCTGCCATAAAAGATGATGAGCAGTCAAAAACATCGTTTTCAACCTTTGTTAATAAACTGAAAACCGTATCAGAAATAATTAAATCAGGAATATAAGATAATTTGAATAGCGATGAACTTACTTCAAAACCACAAACACCATATATTGTGCCGTCAGAGGATATCAGCGGGACAGAGCATAGCATTACTCTGTCTGTGGTATCGGGTAATGCAATATTTGGGCACCAGTAATACAGCCTTGAAAGAGGCAGTTGATTATTGATTCTCGCAGTATCTATGGTTTTTGTAAAAAAGTCATCTTCATGGATATCAAACTCCATTGCCCACTGAGAATGAATCTGGATATCATTATTTTTTGCTATATCGGCAGATCCTCGAAGCATATGTAAGTAAGGTGATACAAAATTGATAATATTGGGCTCCATGTTTCGTATGTAGATGCCTGCTTTTGAAAATTCTGCATCTGGCAGATCCGGGTTTATTGTTCCATCCAGAATAATAAAAACTCCGCTGCTTTTTGTACGTAACAGTGCGGTAATTAATGTCTGGCATTCAAATTCAAGAAGTTCGTTATACACTTCCGGATGTTTTTTTAGATTACCTGTAAAAATATCTTTTTCTTTTAGTTTTTTTTCAATACTAGTATTAAGGGCTTTGGCCAGTTCCACACTTTTAGCGGATACACTTCCATAGTCCACATATATGCCATTCTCAACATGGTTAAGCTCATTTTCAAACAGTGTTATTGCTTCTCTGTCACCCAGATTGAAAACACCTGATATTAAGAGTATTGCGAAAACGCCTATTAAGAAGGTTATTAAAAAAATAACTGAAAAAACAATCAGGCGTTGGCGCAAAGTCCTGCCTTCTTTGCTGAGTATTTTTATTTTTTGCCAGAATTCTCGATTAAAAAGCGCAGATTTATGAATACCCAGTTGGATTCACCTCAAATCTTTTTTATTCAATTAAGGCGTCATAAATATTTTGGGTCAAATGCTTAAAAGCTTCTTCAGCATCCTCTCTGTCAAGGAATGATAAATAGCTGGTTCTGGCATCGAGTGCTGCTTGTTTTATTCTCACGGTATAGGTCTTTTCCATTGAATCAAATTCATCAAAAACCGGAGGTATGTAAAAATCATATTCATTATACATTGTAACCGCTGTTTTTAACAGCTTCTTAATGTTGATATTATCAACTTTATTTATATACTGTTCTATGCTGACTTCGAAAGCATCCCTGGTAACCGGAAGGTATCCTGTTTCAGATATAAATTTCATGTTTTGCTCCGGTGCTGTAAACCATTTTAAAAACAGAGCAGAGGCGTATTCCTTTTCTTTTGTGGATTTTGTTACAATCATTCCACCACCCCGCTGTAATGCAACCTTTTTTCCACTTTTGAAAACAGGATAAGGCAAAATTTCATATTCGACGTTTTCTTTTGTGTTATCTTTGTATGTAATAGTGTTTCCATAGAAGAGAATCCCTGCGGTAGAACCGGTTGAACATACGATTTCACCTGTTTTGGCAAGATCCGAAGAATAACCGTTATAAATGGCAAAACCGCCTTTTGCAGCTGCTTCAATATAAGGATCCCAAACCCTTTTGTAATTATCTGTATAATTAACAGCTTTATCAACTATAAAGGTATCACCTAACTGATTCATACCAACTTGTGCAACATTAAACCAGGAATCCGACGTATAGAATGCCTTACCATCATTTGGAATATCAGGAGTTTGAGCANCAGTCCATTCATAATACTTAATTGCTGCTTCTGAAATACCCTCAAAAGTCGACAGAGAATCAATACTTATCCCTACAGCATCAGAAAAACGATCGAAGAGTGTCTTGTTAAGGAAAAGGACTTCTGTTGATTTGGCTGTAGGGAAAACAGCCAGCTTGTCGTTTATTATTCCTTCTTCAATAAATCTTGGTAAGTATTGGTCTAACTCATCCTGAGAAAAATACTCTTTCAAGTCAACAAGCTTATCATTATTCATAAGAATAATTGCTGATTTTGGGTAGCCTGTTGTTATATTCGGGAGCTCGGAAGAACCGGGGATACCGTCAGCCGAAGCAACAATCTTATCATATAGTGCAGAGGAACTGGATACAGAAGTAATATTAACGATAATTCCTTGTTCTTTACCGACAGAAGCATTAAACTCGTCAACCAGATCATTCATTGTTTCTTCCATTTGGCCGCCGTAATTATGCCATAACGTTATGATGACAGGTTCGTTAGGGTTGAGAGGTTTATTTTCCCCGCACCCTGTAAAAATTATTAATATCAGTAAAAAAAGGCAAACAGTTTTTATGCTTTTCATATGTTTCCTCATTTCTTTTCTATAAATCACCCTCAGGGTGATTACATTCTTTTTTATAAAGAATATAATCTAAATAGCAGATAATGTGAATAAGCTTTGTTCATGTTTTATTATACATTAAAATACAACATTATAAAATAAATGCCTCTTGCGATATTTAACTAAAAAAGAAAGGTTAAATAGCAATTATGGGTAATAGTGTGGAAAGCTCTTATCCCTGTAGATTTGATATATCAACCGTCAAGGGCGGATATCGCGTTACATTCTATTGTATAACAGGAGATAAAAGGCATACGGTAGAAGTATATCATTTTCATACTATAGATCAAGTGTTAAAAACTGCATGGAATGAGTCAAAAAAGTATTTTAACCGATGCCACCAGTGCGGTGTCTGGGTATGTGATGAACACTACAATGAAGATGTTATGAAATGTATTTTTTGCCAGCCTAAATAATATTTAAGGATTTGAAAATATTTGATTATGATAACGTTGATGTTATTAATAATATAATTTTCAGGAGGATATGCTTAATGAAAAAGAGGTTATTTGCACTAATACTTGCTATGGTTCTTATTTTGCCCGCTTCAGTATTCAGCTTTGCCGACAACCCTGTCAGTCTGGAAGCACCTCAAAATGTAAATCTTTACTATGACCAGGGCATCAGGATACGATGGACTCTGCCTCAAAGTGTTGTTGATGCATTAGAAAATGAAGAATGGGATGGAGAATTATATTATTGCATCGACTGGAAGGTTGATAATGGTCCATGGCATTTTGATGTGCCTAAAGTAAACAGCAGTACTTATGATTGGGACGAAGATGTTAGCTTTTTTGGTTATGTAGGTAATAATACATCAGATGAAAATAATGTACAGGAAGGATTTTTTACCCATTGGTCTTTTGGGTATGATAATGATGAGGATATTGATATTGCAAATAAAAAGTACACATTCAGAATGAGATTTGCCTTTGAACCTTATTATAGTGAAGAAGGTGATGACTTTATAACCTCACCATACTCCAATGAGGTGTCTATAGGCGGAAACGCTTTGGTTCAACCACCAAAGACCATTGAAGCACCAAAGGATCTTAGGGTGGAATTAAAGTATGACGATAACAAAAAGCCTTATTTTGCTTTAAACTGGACTAATCCTGAATCCGTTGCTAAAATCAATCAAGCTTTTCCCATTGGTGTTAAGATTGACTTTAAGGTTGGAAACGAAAAATGGTACTCTGAAAAAGAAGGTCACGACTGGTGGGGAGCTATTCCTTTTGGTACAAGTGATAACTTTGATCCTATTGAAAAAGACTATATAGACAAGATAGTAATAGAAGAAAACGATTATTATTTCAGAATACTATACGCATATGAACCGGTTGAAAGCAATCGTGTAGTTTCTCAGTTTTCCAATATCGTAAAGATTGGCACAACTGCTTATGAATCTGCAAGCCCCTGGGCAGTTGGTGAACTGGATCAGGCTGCCGAACTGGGATTTATTACAGACAGGATAAAGGGAAAAATGAATGCTCCCATAACCCGCGAGGAATTTGCCGAAGTTGCCGTGAATTTCTATGAACTAGTAACAGGTAAAAAGGCTGAAGTTCATCCTACAAAAACCTTTACAGATACAACAAATCCTGAAGTATTAAAAGCATTTAATCTGGGAATAACAGCCGGGGCAGGGGATGGAACAATATTTGAACCCAAGGGAAAGCTTCTTCGTGAACAAATGGCTGCCATGATTACCAGAACATTAACAGCTTGCTATGATGAAATTACTTCAGATTTTATAAATAATAATGTTAATGGTGTAACAAATTTTAAGGATCAAGCGGAATTTTTAGGTTATGGGATAAATCCTGCGAAATTTATGGCAAAATATAAAATTACTTTAGGTGATGGAAAAGGTAATTTCGGACCTAAAGATTATTGTTTACGTGAACAAGCTGTAGCATTTCTGCTTAGATCATATCTTTATAAGGATCAATACTTGTTAAAGTAATCAATCATTCCCCCC
>JGI24711J26586_10000230_pt1 | contig 42694 bp, 41 predicted proteins | sample BioPla3DNA1_FD_26586 | JGI IMG/M metagenome (IMG submission 26586)
TTATCCATATATTCAAGAAATTAAAGAACTTTTGTTAACATTTTTTTGTTAATTTAACAATTTTTAATTTTTACACAGCCTGCCAAAGGAGGGGAACAATCGATAAAAACAATGATTATGGTAGTAAAAATGAAGGCTGTAGAGACAGGGCATGCCCTATCTCCATGATATTATTATGCAACACCATTAAAATTGAATTAAATATTTGATATTCAAGAAATTGCAAATCACAAAATTTAATTAACCGCGATTGTAGGGGCAGGGCTTGTCCCTGCCCTTTGCCGAGTGGGGTGATAAAATAACAGAAAAGCAAAATATGATCTGCCCCCCTTTTATTTTTATTTCAAAATAATATATATAATTAAATATCAATGGGTTATATTAAAAAACAATTCAATCCCAAAATTCCGAAATCCGAAATCCGAAATCCGAAATTTTACCAGAAAGGGTGTCATCGTGTCAACGGTAAAAACCTTATTAATCTCCCTGTCCAATAAGATCGCGGATTACTTCTGCTGCCATAAAACAGCCAAACAAAGGGGGCATGTAGGAGATGGTGCCCACTACGGAGAGTTTATTTTGCTCGGGATTGGAGTCGATCTGAATGGCATGGTCGGGAACCGGTTCGGGAGAATAAACCGCTTTGAATCCGGAACGAACTCCCATGCGATGGAGTCGTTTTCGTACAAAATGAGCTAATTTACAGTGAGAGGTTTTCTCGATGGGTGCAACCCGAATTTGTGCAGGATCCATCTTGCCACCCGCACCCATGGCGGAGATCAACGGCAGCCCTTTTTGTAAGGTGTGGTATATAAAAAACACCTTGGGCGACAAAGAATCGATAGCATCCACAACATAATCATACTGATGCTCTTCCAAAAGTGTCACCGCCCGGTCATCGCGGATAAATTCGTGTAATTTGTGGAGTTTCAGGTTGGGATTAATCTGGAGCAATCGCTCAGCTAAAAGATCAGTTTTAGCCTGTCCAACGGTATTGTGAAGCGCAATCAATTGGCGATTGATATTGGTCTCCTCAATCACATCCGCATCCACGATGGTCATCTCTCCTACTCCTGCGCGACAAATCTGTTCGGCTGCATAGGCTCCCACTCCACCCAAACCCACTACCAACACATGTTTCGATTGCAGCTTAAGTAAATTTTCCGTTCCCAACAAAAGTTCCGTTCTGGATAACCAATCTGTCATGATAATTATATTTGTATTTCCTGATAGGAAGAATCTCTTTTAAACCAGGTTAATTGTCGTTTGGCATAACGCCGGGTGTTAACCTTAATCTTTTCAACTGCCTGTTCCAGAGAATACTTTCCATCTAAATAGCTGAAAAGCTCTTTGTAACCTACAGTATTCAAGGCATTTAGATCTTTGTAAGGATAAAGTTGCTTGACCTCATCCAGTAATCCTGCCTGCATCATCTGATCCACTCTGAGATTAATCCTTTCAAAAAGTTCTGCTCTGGGTCTGTTGAGGTAAAACTTTTGGATATTAAAATTTCTCTCCTTTGCTTTTCCGGTAATCATTTGAGAATAGGGAATTCCTGTTTGGATTGTCACCTCCAGGGCACGCAACAATCTTTTATGGTTGGCAATATCACTGGTTTGATAATAATGCGGATCCAATTTTTTAATCCGTTGTCTCAATCCTTCCACTCCCTCCTTTTCAAAAACCCGGGTCAACTCTTCTCTTACCTCCGGATCGGGATCCGGTAAAAGGTCAATCCCGTAGCAAACCGCATCGATATAGAGTCCGCTGCCGCCGGTCATCACTACCACCGGATGTTGCTCAAACAGAGAGGGTAACAGTTCCAGAACATCCTGTTCATATTTTGAAACACTGTAATAATCCTGAATCGATTTATGACCTATGAAGTAATGCTTTACTTTACTCTGTTGCTCCTCCGTAGGAAACGCCGTCCCAATAGACATTTCCCGATAAAACTGTCTGGAATCGGCAGAAATAATCACTGTATCAAAGTGAAGCGCCACTTCGATAGCAAAGTCGGTTTTTCCTACTGCAGTAGGACCGGTAATAACACAAAGAGTAGGTTGATTAGAACTTGTCTGATGGGTCAAACTGTTCAAAATCGGCGAAATCATCATCGTCAAAACTGTTATCTAAATCATCAAGATCATCGAGATCTTCTGCATCATGGATCTCTAATCCTGCCAAATCGTCCAACAATTTTGAATGTACGATTTTCAGTTGCATCTCTTTTTCCTTCTTGGTACATCTTGGGTACTCAACACCCTCTGTAGCAGGTGCTGCCTTCAACAATTCAATGTAAAATATATAGGGATCCAGAAAATCATATTCATAAATAATCTGCTGATGTGGATCGGTAATAAAATCTTTCAACAGCGAATCTTTCATGATAAACTTCGGGATGTTAGACTTAGCCGAATAATCATCATCATCCTCATATTCAGGCTCTTCCACATCCTGATCATCATGCATATCAATCAGTGTAATCTCTTTTTTCTTATTCCACTTAGCATCACAAATGTAGAAGGATGCCAACTCATTTCCTACCAATCCTATCGATTCAAACAGGATTTGATGTAACGATTCAAAATGGTCTGATGCGAGGATCTCAATATCTCTAACAAAATCCTCAACGTGATCATAAGTAACTCGAAACTTGTAGTAATACATGGTCAATTAAAATTAAAAGTTAGTGATTAATTATTTAGGCCATATTATGAAATACTTGTGTTACATCGTCATCCTCTTCAATCTTTTCAAGTAATTTTTCAATTTCTGCTCTTTGTTCTTCATCTACCTCTTTAAAATCGTTCGGAATTCTTTCAAATTTAAACTCTTTGATATCAAACTCATTCTCTTCCAAATATTTTTGGATTGGTCCAAAGCTTTGGAAATCAGCATAGATATGAATATCTCCATCATCTTCAAAAACCTCTTCAACCTCAAAGTCGATCAATTCCAACTCCAGTTCTTCCAGATCCAGATTTTCTTTCATCGCAACCGTAAATCTACATTTACGATCAAAAATAAAATCGAGCATCCCGTGCGTTCCCAGAGAGCCGTTATATTTATTGAAATAACTTCTCACATTGGCAACTGTTCTCTGATTATTATCTGTTGCAGCTTCAATTAATATCGCCACACCGTAGGGTGCATAACCCTCATATACATGTTCTTTATAGTCTGAAGTGTCTTTTTCAAATGCTCTTTTAATCGCTCTTTCGACATTATCTTTAGGCATATTTTCAGAACGTGCATTTTGCATCAACAATCTCAGCTTAGCATTTGACGCCGGGTCAGGACCGCCCGCTTTAGCTGCCATTGTAATTTCTCTACCTAAACGTGTGAAAACCTTTGCCATGTTTCCCCAACGTTTGAACTTTCTTTCTTTTCTAAATTCAAATGCTCTTCCCATAGTAAATATTGATAATGTTTTTTCTATTTGCAAAAGTATAATTTTTTTTTCAATAAAAACAAAAAAGGTACGTATATAATTTATATCCATTTGTAACAGATTAATAGTCCGTAAAATGAAGTACAGAAAATTGATTTCGGATTTCGGATTTCGGATTTAATTGTCGCGTCCTAAAATAGGTTGACGCATAATAAATTTTTGTCTTTTTCTTTTTGAAATAAAAATAAAAGGGGGGCAGACAAGGTTTTGCTTTTTTCTTACATTATTTCCCCACTCTGGAGTTTAGACCTTTTAGGATATGCAGAATTAATTACGAATTACGAATCGACCTCCCCTAGCCCCTCCAAAGGGAGGGGAATTTGACTAAGATTTTTAGGATTAAAGGATTATAGGATTTTTTTTAATTTAGAATTTAGAATTTAAAATTTAAAATTTAGCTACAATATGATGTATTTATTTGATATTCAATTAATTGAAAAAGAAAGAAATTCAATTTTCAATTTTCAATTTTCTCGTAATTCGTAATTCGAAATTGAAAAAACTTTCGACTTTCGACTTTCGACTTTTTTTAATATTTTTGTTGCGTAAAATATAGGTTGGCGGTAATATTTAAAAACGACTGTAACGGCATAGGAGTGGTTAATGACAGAGATTAAACTATATAAGACAACAACAAAAGGACTGAAAACTATCTGTATGTGCTTACCATTCGTGGCGATTGGAATATGGATGATAACAGACAATCCTTATGGAAGCACCGAACACATTATAGGTTGGGTAAGCACTTGCTTTTTTGGACTTGGTTTACCCGTTGGACTTTTTCATACTTTCGACAGAAGACCACAGATTGTAATTACAGAAAATGGCATTTGGGACAGAACTACAAATCAAGACGAAGTAAAATGGGAGCAAATAATTGAAGCATATCTTCTCGATATTAGCGGACAAAAGTTTATCTCATTAGTAACCGACGACACTTTCGTTTTTAAGAAGAAACCATACAAGTGGGCTGCAAAAATTAATGAATTTGCAGAAGCACAAAATCTCAACCTGTATTTAGGACAAATAAATATTGACGAATTAGAACTGACCTAATTCATTAACCAACTTAGTCAACAAAGCATTGATGAACGGAAAAAGAGTATAAAGTCATTTAAAGTAAAGAGAACGACTTTTTGCTAATCAAATTGAATATAATTCTGATGGCAATGACTACGAATTAGAAGCAACAATGATATTTGGGAAACTAATGAAATACGACAAAAACAATTACGAATTACGAATTACGTTATCAAAATTATAACACATTGATATACAAATAAATACAATACAAAAACAGTAGAGACGTTGCATGCAACGTCTCTACGCATGCAACGTCTCTACTAATCGAACAGATAAATTAAATTATTCGCTATTTGCCATCTTTTTTGGGCTTACCGATAGAATCTCTCATTTGGGTGTCCGCTTTGATGTTTTCTAATCTGTAATAGTCCATAACGCCCAAATTCCCGCTTCTAAAAGCTTCAGCTAATGCCAATGGAATCTCAGCTTCTGCCAAAATCACTTTCGCACGGGCTTCTTGTGCCTTTGCTACCATCTCTTGCTCAGTTGCTACTGCCATGGCACGTCTCTCTTCTGCTTTCGCTTGCGCAATGTTTTTATCCGCATTAGCTTGGTCCATTTGAAGAATAGCACCGATGTTTTTACCTACGTCAACGTCAGCAATGTCAATAGATAGAATTTCAAATGCAGTTCCGGAGTCTAACCCTTTGGATAACACCAACTTAGAAATTGAATCAGGATTTTCCAACACCGACTTATGTGAAGCTGCAGATCCGATAGCAGATACAATCCCTTCACCTACACGGGCTACGATGGTATCTTCTCCGGCACCTCCAACCAATTGTCTGATATTGGTTCTCACGGTTACTCTTGCCTTGGCAATCAACTGAATCCCATCCTTCGCAACAGCAGCAACAGGAGGAGTGTCAATCACTTTTGGATTAACGGAGGTTTGGATTGCTTCCAAAACATCTCTACCCGCCAAGTCAATAGCAGTAGCTGCTTTAAAATCCAGAGGGATATTGGCTTTATCCGCAGAAATCAATGCATTAATAACGGCAGGAACACGACCACCTGCCAAATAGTGTGCTTCCAACTCATCTCTATTTAACTTGATTCCAGCTTTAGTTCCTGTAATTAATCCATTTACAATAATGCTTGGGGGCACTTTTCTCCATCTCATCAAAATCAATTGAAGGAGCGAGATTCTAACCCCATTAAGCAAGGCATTAAACCACAATCCCAGTGGTACAAGCCACAAAAATAAAAATACTAAAAAGATTACTGCAACAATAATCAAAATTGAAAAAGGATCCATAAATATTTATTTAAGTTTAACAATAATTTTATTTTCATCAATTTGAAATATGACAATCTCTTGATTTTGATCAATAAAGCCTAAGTTTGAGAACACCTCTACTTCCTGATCTCCGAAAAGGGCCTTTCCTCCGGGTGCCAAACGTGAAATAGTTACCCCCTCCATTCCAACTTTCAGTTCAGAAGGCAGTACATTCACTTTACTATCAATTTCAGTCGTTAGTGCCATCTTTTTCCACGTTTTAGAGCGTAAAAAGAGAATCACTGTACCAATAATAAAAACAGCTGTGATCAGCAAAGTAATATTCCCTGCCCACAAACCGAAATGGACATAAGAGAGTACAACTCCGGCTATAACAAAAAGTGCTCCAATAATTCCCACAATTCCTCCCGGCAACACCAACACCTCCAACATCAACGCCAGAACACCCAAAACGATTAAAAAAATGATAACAAACCAGCCCATAATCTATGAATTAACGCGAATAATATAATAATTTTTCTTTCCTTTTTGTACCAGTATATATTTGTTATTCAGCAAACTGGAAGATGAAACTACAAAAGTATCATCAATTTTACTCTTGTTGATTGAAAGAGCATTTTCTTTGAGAGTACGTCTCACTTCACTTTTAGACTGAAAAACAGGCGCTTGTTCTGTTAAAAAGTCCACTATAGAGATTTGTGCATCGATCTGATCCCGAGAGACTTCAAACATTGGAACACCTTCAAAAACAGCCAGAAAGTTCTTCTCTGAAAGTGTAGCTAACGTTTCAGTGGTTCCTTTTCCAAACAGAATTTCCGAAGCACTTACCGCTGCTTCATACTCCTCCTCGGAGTGAACACGAATCGTCAACTCTTTAGCCAATGCTTTCTGCAATATTCTCAAATGAGGTGCTTCTTCATGTTGTTTCTCCATTTCAAGAATCTCCTCCTGAGTATAAAAAGTAAAGATCCGGATATACTTTTTGCTATCCTCATCTGAACAGTTAAGCCAGAATTGATAGAAACTGTAAGAAGAGGTCTTATCAGGATCTAACCAGACATTCCCTTGCTCCGTTTTCCCAAACTTCCCGCCATCCGCCTTAGTGATGAGTGGACAAGTGAGAGCAAACGCTTCTCCCCCAACCTTCCTTCTGATCAACTCTGTTCCGGTTGTGATATTACCCCACTGATCTGATCCCCCCATTTGTAATTTACATCCATAATTTTCATACAGATATAAAAAATCATAGCCCTGTACCAACTGATAGGTAAACTCAGTAAATGACATTCCTTCACCTTCTCCGGAAAGTCTCTTCTTTACGGAGTCTTTAGCCATCATATAGTTGACTGTCAGATGCTTTCCTACATCACGAATAAAATCCAGGAAGGAAAACTGACTCATCCAGTCATAATTGTTCACCATAATGGCTGCATTAGTGTCAGCGGCATCAAAATTGAGGAATTTAGAAAGCTGCTGCTTAATTTTTTCCTGATTATACCTTAAAGTCTCAATATCCAATAAATTACGCTCTTGTGATTTTCCTGAAGGATCTCCAATCATTCCTGTGGCTCCGCCCAATAAAGCGATCGGTGTATGTCCTGACCGTTGAAAATGACTCAACATCATCACACTTACCAAGTGTCCAATATGAAGTGAATCTGCAGTAGGGTCAATACCCACATAAGCTTTAGAAGGTTCTTTCATTAGCAACTCTTCAGTTCCCGGCATAATATCATGGATCATGCCTCTCCATCGTAATTCTTCCACAAAATTCTTCATCTCTATCTATTGTTTTTCCATTCGTTCTTGTTTCATCTTCTCTATCTTTTCATGTTGTTCCAAAAAGATAGGAATAGCGCTCATCTCTATTCTCTTATTTAAAATAATCTTACGAGTTTTGTTATCAAATATAAACATAGTCGGATTACCAATAATATTAAAAGCTGCAATATAATCAATATTTGCGGAATTTCCTCCAACATTAAGCCATGGATAGTTTTTTTCTTTTATATATTTCTTCAACCGCTCTGTATCCGAGTCACTTCCAATAGCATACACATCAAAATTACGTTGTCCAATTGCTTCCAATGAGTCATAAACAGCTCTCAAATGCTCTGATTCTGTTTTACAGGTATGACAAGCCGGGTCATAGAACCAGAGAATAACATAAGGCTTCTTCATATTGTAAGAAGAGTGCCATTGATTGAAATCGGTGGTGAAAGAAGTATCCGGCATAATAATTTCCGGAGCAATCTTCCCTATCAAAGTAGGCTCCAAACCTTTTACCCGGCGTTTATACCTTCCCAAAAGTTCTTCATCAATCCAATAACATTTCCCTTTCAACTGATTTTCATTGGCAATGTGGACAAATACCGCATCGTGTCCAATAATTTTACTGGTCTCAAAAATGTAAGAGAGCCTTTCGACAAAATAGCGATACATAACACTATCCCCTTCCGTCTTTTGGATTACCATATCTACATAGTGATTAATTGTATCCGGTTCATGCAGCCATAAAATCTGTTTAAAATACTCATTCATTGCTCTCTCAAGAGAGGGTAAATAAATAAAGCGATTATCCGTTAAATCAAAATTATCCCAGTAGTGGGTCCTATAGTAGGCAGCCTGATAATTGGAATCAATTGTTCCATCCGCTCTCACTGGAGGATCCGGAACTTCTATTTGTCGATAAGATTTTTGCAATTTAGAAAAAAGAAAAGTAGGATTCTTATCGATTAGTTCAGTAATAAACTGTTCCATCTCGTTATTGACATCCCGAACTTTTTGATTATAAAACTCAAGACTATCCTCATCGGTCTCCTTGTATTTATTGATCATCTCCTGATACTCCTTTATCTGCATCTGAGCATAAACCGTTTTCCTTTGAAAACGAAGCATCTCTTCATTTTGTGGAGAGTTTTTAACATTAAAATTTCTTACATCTCCCACCGTATCAATAAAATAGGTAAACTCCTGACTTCCATCAATAATGAAGTTAAGATAGGGTCTTCTATCTTGAGAGACTAAAGTATAAAGCCCCTCCTGATACGGTTCATCTCCCTTAAATAAAAAGGCATTCCTTCCGTCATTTCTGGCTGAGTCCCTTAACATAAGTTTTTCCCGATAATGGATTGCCAGATAAATAATGGAATCCTGAGCACCATCAATCTTAAAAGCAATCTGATGTCCCTTAACCTTATTTTTATTCGCTCCTTTCCCTCTTTGAGCAAGTAAAGGATTGGAGGATAACAGTACAACAAAAAACAATAAAAGTATTCCTATTTTTCTCATTTTAGTTTGATTTTGACTTAATAATATTAGTCGCATATTCTTTAAAAAAGTTCTCAACCTTGTTTAACGGAATATGTCTTCCAATTATTTTATGATTTTGATCAATGATAAAAAGCCCGGGAGTAAACACCAAATCGAAGAAATCCAAGAGGTCATAATTGGGCTCTCCCATCGAATAACTTAAATTAATCCAGTCAATTTTGTACTCCCGAGAGAACTGTTCCCATCGCTCCAAATCATCCGTCACAGAGACTGCATAAACCTCAAAGTTATATTTTGATTTGAAGTTTTTATAAAACTCATATAACATGGGGGTCTCCACAACACATTCATCACAATCGGGGTCCCAAAACCATAAAATTGTGTAATCTGCCTGAATATCAGAAGTACTCACCTGCTCACCCTCACTATTGTACGCCGTAATCGGCTCAATTACATGATTAACAAACGATTTACGTTTTCTTTCAGCCACCAGGGGATAAACCCGCTGATAAGATTCATCAAAAATTCCCCATTGGTCCTGTGTTGGATCAAAATAGTGATCGAAAAGATATACGAAAAGTGTATCTGTCCGCGGATGATTACTCATATAGATTCTCATCAACTGATTGGTGTAGTAAACCTGCACTTCACGATCCGGTTCTTCCTGAGACGAATCAATCATATCCTCTAAAAAATGGTCAATTACTTCAATCCAATCACATTCATGATCGTACGTTGCCATCAACAATTCAGTAAAATAGAATCTCAAATCAAGATGCAACGGTGTGTGCAGTAATCGGGTATCTTTAAAGTTAACATCATCAAAATAATGCTTGATCATATAGTGATTCAACTCATATTCATGGGGCACACTATCCTTAAAAAGTGTCTGATACTCAATTGATTCAATCGGATTATACTCCTTAGCCCGGATATACTCTGTCAACAATGAATGAGGCGAAGTTTCCATGTAAAGCGACACCCCTTGCCCGTTTATACCACTCTTTTGATATTCAAAGAAGATTTTATTTTTTTCACTTTTTTTTATGAAATAAAAATTAAGGGGGCAGTCAAAGTGTGTCTCTATTCGCATTTTCGTACCCTCCTCTAGAATCAGTTGAAAAAGGGGAATGTACTCTTGTGTCAGCACGGTATAGATCCCCGGATGTAATTCCTGTTTTTTACTCTTAAAACGAAACAGATCTTTTCGTCCTGCAGCAGAATCTACAATAAAAGTGCTATTCCCATAGTAACCCTGCAAATAGAGCATCTCTGTTTTAGCATCTTTTAGTTTGATATCAATTTGATATCCGCCACCCTTTGAAAAGGCAAAAAAGGAAGATAACAGATTGATTCCAATAGCAAGTAGCAGTAGTAAATAGCCTCTTCTCATAGTTCAATTATTGCTTAATTAGTTTTTTTACTGAAATCAATTGATCCTGATTATAGAACTCGATAAAGTATAATCCTACAGACAATGAGCTTGCGGAATAGGAAGTAGAAGAACCATCCCAAATAACATAATCCAGCTGTTTGCCTGAAAGATCTCTGAGCACAAAGTGTGTTCCCTTCAAGTCATCTGAAACCGTGATTTGGAAGTCCGATTGGGTTGGATTAGGGAAGATAGCAATATCGAGATCCGATTCAAACTCATCAACTGAAACTGTCGATTGAATACTCAATGTTGCCGGAACAGATACCCCGCACTCATTCACCCCGTACACACTCAACGTTCCATATCCATTCGTATTAACTGTCAAATTAACAGAGGAAGAGGTAGATGGTGAAAGTGTCCAGGTAGGATTGCTAATAGACCATTCAAATGAATTGGCATATTGTGGATTATGTACAACATAAGTGTAATTACCGGGAGTATGAATAATCGCTGTACCTGATATTGATTGAGGAAGTACAGGTTTAGGATTAACCGTTAACGTTAATCGGATAATACTATCACATCCTGCCACAGTAGTTAGGTTTCTGTAGAAGAAAAACTCCCCGGCTTGATTTTGTTGTGGAATGGTAAAGCCGGAGCCATTATATGTTGCTCCCTGACAAATCTCGGCACTTTTGGTAATACTATAAACAGGATTTACAACAACAGTAAACAAAGAGCTTTGTGAACATCCAAACAGATTGGTTCCTGTAACACTGTATGTAGATGTTGTGACCGGAGCCAACATGATTGTAGGTGAAGTTTCACCGGTACTCCACTCATATAGATCAGCACCTCCTCCGGAAATGTAGGTTGTATCCCCCGCACAAATAGTAAGATTTCCCGTCAACTGAAGATTTGGTGCCGGTAAAAGCGTCACAGTGGTGGAAGCTGTATTAGTACATCCCTGAGCATCCGTAACAGTAACAGAATAGAATCCACCATCTGTTACCTGAATTGTGGGATTATGCGAGTCATTACTCCATAGATAGGAAATACCGCCTGTAGCTTGTAATGTTGCGACACTACCTGAACAAATTGAAAGTGGATCAGTAATAGTCACTACAGGTAAAGGTGAACTATTTATATACCTGTGAGTTGTTGCTGAACATCCATCTAAGGAAACTGTTACGCTATATAAGCCCGAAGTTGAAACTTCAATTTGAGAAGTTGTATCACCGGTATTCCACTGATAACTATCACCACCCACAGCTATAAGTGTCATTTCACCACCTTCACAAAAATAATCACTGCCATATAGTTGTGGTACGGGTAACGGATTGACATTCACGGGTTTATTCACCACTACACTGCATCCATGAGCATTGGATACCGTACAGGAGTAGGAAGTTGATGCAGTTGGATTAACGGTTATTATAGAAGTGGTCGCTTGATTACTCCATAGGTAAGAAGCGCCTCCTGTTGCTTCCAACGTTAAGACATTTCCTTCACAAACTGTACTCTCTCCAATGATAGAAGCGGTCGGATTGGGGTTTACAATAAGTGATACAGAGGTTGACACAGAACAACCTAATGAGTTGGTTACTGTAACAGTATAAGTTCCTGCATTAGATACAGTAATTGAATTACTATTGACACCTGTAGACCAAAGGTACTGATTTCCTCCTGTTGCCGTTAATACCGCACTACTCCCTTCACAAATAGGAGTTCCACCTGATATGGCAGCAGTTGGTAATGGTAAAGGATTTACAACCACGGATGTTGTTTTGACACAACCATTGGATCCGGTGGCTGTTAATGAATATTGGGTCGAAGCAGATGGAGTAACAGTAATAGTGCTGTTAGTACTTCCATTTGACCATACATATTGGGCTGCTCCAGCTGCAGTGAGGTTTGTACTGGTTCCTAAACAAGGAGATAGATTTCCTGTAATCTGAACAACTGGAATACTCTTTTGAACGACATTCTTGGTGACGATAGCAATACATCCATTCACATCGGTAGCCGTAACTGAATAGATCCCCGGTGTATTAATAGAAATAGAGCTTCCGGTAGTTCCATTATTCCAGGTATAGTTAACCTGATTTGTACTGGTAGCTGTTAAAATCAAATTTGAACCTTGACAAAAAGCAGAATCTCCAACAATGGTAACCTGAGGTGTTGGTCTTACTGAAAGTATCGTAGAAAGGGAGTCACTACACCCATGCTGATCGATAACGGTAACAGTATAAGTTCCTGCTGTTGTAGGGTTTATTGTAGCGGTTGAAACGCCATTACTCCAAAAATAGGTAGCCCCTCCAGAAGCAGTTAATACTCCGGTTTCTCCATCGCAAATCGAACTATTCCCGGTAATCATTGGAATTGGAAGAGGATGTTGATTTACAGTAACTTGAGCTGTGGAAACACAACCATATGCAGAGGTGCCCGATACAGAATAAGTTCCCCCACTATTCAATTCTAAAGAAGGAGTAGTAGCGCCTGTATTCCACTGGTAGGCAACAGCCCCTTGAGCTGTAATCTGAGTCTGCCCCCCTTCACAAAACGAAAAATTACCTGTTACAGTAATAACAGGATAAGGACGAACATTGACCCTGATTGTTGCAGATTTTGTACATCCATTGGAATTGGTAACCACAACAGTGTAATTAGTTGATGTAGTCGGTGTTACATTAATAAAAGGAGTTGTTTGTCCATTGCTCCATACATAAGTGGATCCGGAAGCAGCGTTAACCATTAAAAAAGCTGATTCTCCGGTACAAATATTGGTATCTCCTGTAATGACAATATTAGGCAGAGGATGTGCAACCACGGTTTTGGAAACCTCTCCGGTACAACCTCTGGAATCTGTGGCTGTTACCGAATAGGTTCCTGTTTGACTGACAGTAATATAGGATCCGGTTGATCCATTACTCCAAACATAGCTTGAACCCCCGGATGCTATCAAATTGATAGATGAGCCGGAACAGAACTCAGTTCCTCCCGAAATGGATGGTGTGGGTGCCGGATACACTGTCGTAGTGGCTGATATGGTCGCACTACACCCGGCATCATTGGTTACAGTTACAGTATAAATTCCAGCACTGGTGGCATTCATAACGGAATCTGTAGTCCCATCATTCCACTGATAAGTTGTTCCCCCTGATGCTGTTAAAATGGTTGATGCATTGGAACAGAAAGAACGGTTTCCGGTAATAACAGGTGTAGGTTTGGGATTCATCACCACAGGTACTGTTGCAACAGTAGTACACCCATTTGAAGCAGTAACAGTAACAGTATAAGTTCCTGGTATTGTTATAGAATTGGTCTGTGTTGCCACACCATTACTCCACATATAACTACTGCCACCGGTTGCGGTCAACTGTGTAGATCCCCCTTGACAAAATGAAGGAGTTCCCAAAATAGTTACCATAGGTTTTGCCTTCACCTCCACAGCTGTCATTTTAGTGGAGGTACAACCATATTGATTAGAAACAGTAACAACATAATGACCTGAAGTAGAAACCTCAATACCGGCAGTCTGCTCACCTGTAGACCATACATAACTATCACCCCCACCTGCTGTTAGCATGGTAGTTTCTCCTTGACAAATCGAAGTTTCTCCAATAACTGTAGCTGTAGGATTGGGATGAACATTAAGTGTAATCAACTTCACCGTAGTACAACCTAACGCATTGGTTACAGTAACATAATAAAAAGAGGTTTGTGCAGGTGCCAGGTAAACGGTTGGGGAGGTTTGATTATCAACACTCCACTTGTAAGAGGTTCCTCCACTGGCTGTCAATACAGTTGACTCTCCGGCACAGATATCTGTATCGCCGGTGATTACAACCTGAGGTTCACTTTGAACAAAATTAATCGATTTAACCGTTGTACATCCATTGGCAGCAGTTACTGTAACGGTATACAAACCTGCATCGGTAACTGTGATAGTGGCTGAAGTATCTCCGGTACTCCAAAAATAATCACCATCTCCATGAACTGTAAATTGAGTGCTCTGTCCAACACATTTTACAGAATCTCCAGAAATGGACACCTGTGCTGCCGGAATAGTTTGCACCTCTGTGGATAAAATGGTGCTACACCCTTTTTCATCAATCAGAGTAAGACTATAAGTTGCAGCTTCACTCACTTCTATAGTATCCTGAGTTTCTCCTGTACTCCATAAAAGTGAGTAATTTGATATTTCCTCCCCTACAACTACAAGCATTGCTATTTCATTATCACAAAATGGATCAGGAGTAATCAACTCAGCCTCAGGAAGATCATTCACAATAACCAAAACAGAATCTTCAACTACACAATTGTATTCATTGGTTGCTGTAACACTATAATACGTAGTTACATCCGGTCTCACAAAGATCGAATCTTGAGTATCTCCTGTAGACCAAAGCAGGGTAGCATCAGAAGAAACAATCAATTGTATACTATCTCCATTACAGATCTCATACTGATTTTCTACAACGGACAAAGTAGGAATAGGATGAATCACCACACTCACATTGGTAGAAGCGTAACATCCATATTGATCTGAAACCGTAACGGTATAAATCCCACTTTCCGTAACAAATAAACTATCTGACTCTAAACCATTACTCCATATATAATTAGTTCCACCTGTGGCTACAATAGGATTATGATCTCCCTCACAACGTTCCGGATCTCCAACAATCTCAACTGTGGGTGGATAATGAACAAAAATAGTAACTGAGTCCACATAAGAACATCCATATGTTGAGGTAAGTGTCACCGTGTAGGTTGTTGTCTCCAATGGAGTTACACTAATCATTCCTTCTGTATCACCTGTTGACCACACATATTGGTAACCTGAAGAAACTTCAATCTGTGTTGATTCTCCAATGCAAATATCAAATATTGCATCAAACTCAATTTCCGGTGCGGGAATTACAGCAGGAACTATTGTTTCAAGACGATAGCATCCATTATTATTTTGAGCCTTAACAACAATTGTATCAGCATTATGAGCAACATAATTGGGTGAAATCAATCCATTGTTCCAAATCAAAAGATCGGCATTAGTACTTGGAGTAATCGTAATTGAATCATAATCACAAAATGGAGCAAGTGGTGGTATTTCAAGAGTTGGTGACTCTTTAATCAAAATTGTAGTTGTCGCTACACTTTGATAACAACTCAGTTGATCAGTGACTGTCACGCTATATATTCCGGTGCTCTGTGGGACTATAGACTCCGTTTCCTCTCCTGTATTCCATAAAAACTGTTCACCACCTGTTGCAGTAAGACTATACGACTCATTATCACATACTTGACCTCCACCAATAATTTCGGCTTGAAAAGGAGTATAGATGGTTAAATCTATCACTACAATACTATCACACCCTTCCACAGAACTGTATTCAATATTGTAAATACCGGTTTCATTATAGATATGTTGTTCATCAAAAACATAGGGTGCATCGGTATCACACATCACCACTCTAACCGTATCTGAAAAGGTTGGAAATACTTCTAAAATAAGTAAACGATAACTACTACATGCAGATTCAAAAAGATATTCACCCGATTGAGTCAGAACTGTATTCCGATAAGTAAGCGGAAGCTCAGAATCACAAATTCTAAGCTGAACCGTATCGATAACTGTAGGAATAAGTGTAACATGATAAGTGAGCACACTATCACATCCATCCTCTCTTAAGTATGTAAAAGTGTATGTCCCGGATTCTGATATAAAGGTATTTTCAAGTCTGTACGGCGTTTCATTAGCACATATACTCAAATTGATCTCTTCAAAAAATGGCCTAATATCAACCTCTATTTCCACTATACTGTCACATCCACCAGGGGTTGCAAAGCGATGTATAAAGGTAGTTGACTGTGTAAATAGCGTATCTAAAGGCTCAAAATAATACTGTTCACATGTCCGCACATAATCTGTACCGGCTATATTATTCAAAATCAAACTTGTTCTACCAGTATTCAACTCAACATCAAATGTAGATGGCAGATCCTGAACCAGAAAACGATTTTTGATATAATTAATTTTCTCTGTAGAAGGATTTCCAAGGATTGCAACTACTTCAGAACATCTTTGATAACTCGCTTTTTGAATGTTAACCACCTCATCAGAGATAAAAAAAGGATTAACTGAGATATGAGCTTCTCCATTAAGAAAGACTGTTCCTCCGTTCAAATCTGTTTTATTGAGCATCAAAAAGGCTGCTGCTTCCATTTTAATGGCTGATCCCCGAGGAGCACTATTATTTAAAAAGTGAACTCCATCAATCATCCCATTCCCTTTATGAAGTATGATGGCACCTCCATCATTGGTTGAACTGTTATTACGGATTAACCCACCATACAAACTGATATTTCCCTCATTATAAATAGCTGCACTTTCCCCATGGTGTTCTTCTACAATAACTCCATTTTCAAACGCTAAAGATCCGTAGTTTTTAATCAGATGACTGGATGTTTGATATTGGTTATGGGTTCCACTGATCGTCAAAGTAAGAGTATCAGTTTCTATCACTCTCCCCTGTAATATCAAACCTGTCCCCACTTTAACTTCAATCAGGTGACTTATTGAACCGGCAGGAGCTATGATTCTTGTATTGGAGTCAGGAATCAATTTAAAGAAGCCACTTTGAACAACAATTGGCGAGGAGAGGAAAACATCTTGAGTAATGTAAATAGAATAGACTCCCCCCTGATATATTGAATAGCCAAAATCGGCTCCACCTATGGCCGTAATAAAGGTATTTCCATTAGTAACAGTACCGCCTGGTGCATTTTGGGAAAATAAAGATTTGGAATGAAATAAACTCAAAAAAAAGAGTATAAACAATCCCCATTTTATCTTTTTCATAACATAAGTTTTAAAACTGCAAATATACGTTAACTTTTGAGATTGAGTAAAAAATGGCCAAAATAAAAGAGCTTTTTTTTTAGAAAAAGCTCTTTTTGGGAAAAATCATATTCTATCTCATATAGGGGAAACGGTTTCCTGGGAACTGAGCATTCATTCCCAACATCTCCTCAATACGGAGCAATTGATTATATTTTGCAATTCTGTCAGTTCTGCTTGCAGATCCTGTTTTAATCTGTCCTGTATTCAATGCCACAGCCAAATCAGCAATAGTTGTATCCTCAGTTTCACCTGATCTGTGAGAAATCACAGCAGTGTAACCACTTCTATGAGCCAAATTAACTGCATCAATCGTTTCTGTTAAAGTACCTATTTGGTTTACTTTTATCAAGATTGAGTTAGCAACTCCCTTTCTGATTCCTTCAGCCAAACGATTCACGTTAGTTACAAAAAGGTCATCTCCTACCAATTGAACGCGATCGCCCATTTTTTCAGTCATCAAAGCCCATCCGTCCCAATCATCTTCAGCCATACCATCTTCGATAGAAACGATCGGATATTTTCTTACCCACTCAGCCCAGTAGTCCACCATTTGTGCCGGTGTCAACTTTTCGCCTGTAGATTTAAATAGGTGATACACATTCTCTTCAGGAAGATAGTACTCGGTAGAAGCCGGATCTAATGCAATACAAATATCAATACCGGGTTTATATCCTGCTTTTTCGATAGCTTCTAAAATTACTTCGATGGCTTCTTCGTTAGATTTTAGATTTGGAGCAAAACCGCCCTCATCTCCAACGTTGGTAGCATGTCCTTTTGATTTCAATACAGATTTCAGATTGTGGAAGGTTTCTGCTCCCATTCTCAACGCTTGTGAGAAGGTAGTTGCGCCTATCGGCATAATCATAAACTCTTGGAAATCAATGCTATTATCAGCATGTGAGCCTCCGTTAATGATATTCATCATAGGTACAGGCAATGTATTGGCATTTACACCACCAATATATCTGTACAACTCCTGGTTACTTTCCATAGCTGCCGCTTTGGCTACTGCCAAAGAAACTCCTAGCGTTGCATTGGCACCCATGTTCGCTTTGTTAGGTGTTCCGTCAATCTCGATCAATTTAGCATCAATCTCATTTTGACTATTAACAAACATTCCCTTGAGTTCTTCTGCAATTACTTTATTCACATTTTGAACTGCTTTAAGTACTCCTTTTCCTAAATATTGTGATTTATCATTGTCTCTCAATTCAACTGCCTCATGTGCTCCGGTTGAAGCTCCCGATGGAACAGCAGCGCGTCCCATAGCTCCGGCAGCGGTATAAACATCTACTTCAACGGTTGGATTTCCTCTTGAATCCAAAATCTGACGTCCAAAAATTCCAATTATTTCACTCATTTTCTTTAGTTTAGTAATTAATTAATATTTCGATTTTCAACTCGCAAAGATACGAAAAATAATTCAATTTATGACCTTTGAATCCAGATCATAATACCGATCAACAGGAGTGCCATGGGAGGTAACATCATCAAGCCATTATTCATGTAGCCTGCTTCGTAGAAAGAAGTGGGAATTACTTGCACATTCCACAAAGTTCCTGAACCCAACAGTTCACGAATGAACCCAACAACAATCAGTACCAATCCATAACCCAACCCATTAAAAATACCATCGAGGAAAGAAGGAAGCGGAGGATTTCCCATAGCAAACGCTTCCAAACGTCCCATTACAATACAGTTTGTAATAATCAGACCGACAAATACGGAGAGCATTTTACTCATATCGTAGAAAAACGCCTGCAAAACTTGATCCACAAGAATCACCATTGTAGCAATCACAACCAGCTGTATAACGATTCTGATTCTCGGTGGAATCATTTTTCGTATAGAGGAGATAACCAGATTTGAGAAACCTGTCACGACAGTCACAGAGAGCGCCATAACGAAAGCCGGCTTCAACTGAGCGGTCACAGCCAAGGCTGAACAAACGCCCAAGATCTGAACTAAAACAGGATTATCCTTACTTAGTGGTCCAAAATACTTTTTAATACTCATAATCCTCTCTTTCTCCTTTAATCTTTTTTATGAATTTGTTTAAAAAGGGGGATGTAAGGCTCCAGCCCCTTTGTTATCATCGTTTCCAATCCTTGACTTGTGATTGTCCCCCCGGAAACAGCATCAACTCCATGGTTAGGATCTACGTTACTGTTAGCAACTCCCCCCTTAACCACCTTAATAGACTGAAAAACACCCAGCTGATCAAAAAGTTGCTTCCCTTCAAATTGAGCAGCATAACGTTCCGTACTGATCTCATCTCCCAACCCCGGTGTTTCCCCTTTGTGATCAAAAACTGCACCTTGTATTGTATTTCCATCATCTTTAACGGCAATATAACCCCAAATAGGACCCCACAATCCTTTCCCTTTAAGTGGAAAAACGTAGCAATAAGAGTTATCCTGAAGTTTCACCTGAATCATTTGACGTTGCTCTTTTTTTCCATCAACCAAAACCTCAACCTCTCTCTCTTCAGCAACAGAATTATAAAAACGAATTGGATCTTCAATAGATTTATACCCCGATGCGGTCAAAATTTGAGTCATTCTCTCTTTTTGTCTATTGGCCTGTTGAAAAGGCTGCAAGCCAACTGAAGCCAATGTTAATATTATCGCACAAATCAGAACAACAACCGTAGTAAAAATAAATATATAGGTATTTGAAAACTTCATCCCAACTAAATTTTAAGATTATTGATTCTAATAACTTCTTTCCGTCGTCTCTTGATATGAATCTGTACAACGATATAATCAATCAATGGTGCTACTATATTCATAAATAATATGGCCAACATCATCCCTTCATGATACCCTTTGTTGAGTACCCTAATCAAGATTGCCATAACACCTATGAGAAAACCATACACAATTTTACCTGCCGGAGTGTGTGCCGCACTAACAGGATCAGTAGCCATAAAAACAGCACCAAATAGAAATCCACCTAAGAAAAGATGTTGCCAGGCAGGATAATCAAAATAGGGATTACCACCAATCCAGTTAAATAGTCCCCCCATCGCCAATCCACCCACTATAACTGACAGCATAATTCTCAAACTAGCCACTCGGGTTACAACCAAAAAAACAGCACCCAACAAGATTGCAATTTTAGAAGTTTCCCCGACGGAACCCGGGATCGTCCCGATCATCATCTCCATCATACTGGGCAATTGACTCACTTCTCCTAAGGCCAAATTAGCTAAGGGTGTCGCCCCTGAAAAAGCGTCAGATTGGTCCGCAATCCACACAAAATCACCAGTAATCACTTTGGGATAAGAGAAGAAAATAAATGCACGAGCCACTAAAGCAGGATTGAGGAAGTTGTATCCGTTCCCCCCAAATATTTCTTTACAAAAAAGAACAGAAAATGTGGTAGCCAAGGCTACAATCCACAATGGAATGTCAGGAGGAAGAATCATCGGGATTAACAATCCCGTAACAAAAAAACCTTCAGCCACTTGATGATTCCTGATTTTGGCAAAGATAATCTCTACGGTCAAACCCGAAACATAAGTGACTATGATAATGGGCAAAATTTTAATCAGTCCATAACCAAACATACGAAGGTAGGAAACTGTTTCACCTGTGGATAAGAAATGCTGATAGCCTACATTCCAAATTCCAAACAATAATGCAGGCATCATTGCAATCATCACCGTGATCATGCTTCTTTTCATATCTACTGCGTCACGGATGTGCGCTCCTGTCCCGGTTCGAGTCTTAGGAGTTAAGAAAAAAGTATCCATTGCATCATAGAAGGGGTACAAAGGATGGAGTGGCTTCCCTTTTTGAAACCATTTTCCTACTTTTTTCGATATTTTTTCTAGTTTTTTCATAAATCAAGACGCTATCTATTTAACCAACTCCCACAAGGCATCATGAACAATCTGTTGACAATTGGTCTTGGAGGGACAAACAAATTCACACAGTGCAAAATCCTCCTCTATCACCTCATAAATTCCAAGTGCCTCCATCAAATCAAGATCTTTTGTGATGCACGCCTTCAACAATTGATCCGGTAAAAGACGAAATGGAAAGACTCTCGAATACACATCTGAAAACATCAAAGCACGTTCTCCACCATGCAAACGGGTATCCATAACATACTCTTTTTTAGGCATCAAAAAGGATAAAAAAGTTCTCGAAAGTGAAAATTTATTTAACCCTGGAGTCATCCACCCCAAAAATTCCCTTTGTACATCATCACTAATCACCGAAATTTGATGATCATAAAACCCGGTAAACCCATCTTTACCCACATTCCGTCCTGTCAGTAGATTCCCACTCACCACTCTTGGATATTCATTATCTACTTGTTCTTCAAGCAGATCTAACAAAGCCGCACCGATCATAGTATCATAATATTGAGGATTTTTCACCTCTGATCCGGTCAAAGCTACCGTTCTGGAAAAATCAAGTTGTTTCTGTAGGAAAAGGGTTCCTATATTGGCAGTATGTTGCGGATCAACATACCATACCACCTCCCCTTTCTGAATTGGAGTAACAAAATGGATCTGTGTTCCAACATTTCCTGCAGGGTGCTTCCCTTTAAAGGAGATAACTTTGATATTTGTGGTATCAATCTTTTCCAATACCTCTTTTTGCAGCCAATCTTCCAAAGGTTTATGGTCGACAGGAATAGTCAGGTACAGATTTCCCTTTGTCAGTTGGGACAATATTTTAACTCCCTGAGCAAACTGAGCTCCTTTATCTTGCAAAATATAGTGCAAATCGGGTGCCAAAGGAGCGGTATCAAAACAGCTGATATAGATTGCTTTAGGTCGTTGGTCCGGGTTGGCAATTGTTCCAAAGGGACGTTGTCTAACCATAGGCCATACCCCGGTGACTAACATCGTATCAATAATCTCCTCAGGTGATCCTTCTTTGATCATTTCCAGGGTAATCGAACTGCTATTTTTTTTATCTTTTTCAATAATTACAGCTGTAATTCTTCTTTTTTCACCCCGAACTATTTCAGTAACTGTTCCGCTTGCAGGAGCGACAAAACTGATTTTGGGATTCTCTTTCGCAATAAAAAGGGAGTCTCCAACCCGGACAGTAGCACCTTCTTCTATTATTAGTTGAGGAGTAATCCACTTGAAATCTGGTGGGGTTATCGCAACTTTTGGGGAAGTATATGCTGTTCTGATTAGTTGAGGCGAACCCTTCAACTTAATATCCAATCCTTTAGTTATCCTAATAAATCGATCCACTCTCATGCGCATCCCTTTGATAAATAAAACAAGCTACAAAGTTACACTATTTTTTGGATATAGGAAAGGGTCAACTGTTTTTTTTATAAAAGATGACAAAAAAAAGCGAGACCCTATGGATCTCGCTTTTTTTGTTAGTTTTATCAAAGATTAACGAAGAACGTTAAATTTCTTTGTAGATACACCACTGTTAGTGTAAACTTTAGCAACGTAAACGCCGTTTGAGAAATCAGCAACATTTACCATTACTTGATTGTTACCTTCTTCATTAGCATAAACTAATTGTCCAAGAACATTATAAACCTCAACTTTATTGATATTTTCTTGAGTTGAAATAGTAACAAAATCAGAAGCTGGGTTAGGATAAATTGAAGAAGTAATTACTGCTTCTTCAACAGCAACTGTACCACTGAAAGTAATATCATCTAGTAATAGGATGAAAGCATCATCAGAAACACAGTTGAAAGCAAAATATTTTGCAGTAGCTGGAATTTCAAAAGTGTATTCTGTCCAATCAGCATCAGGAACTGAAATATAGTTTCCATCATTAATTTTTGTAAATGAAGATGGACTGTTGTCTGTTGAAGATGTTAAAACTTTCAATCTTTCCAAACCATATTCTCCTGTAAAAGATTTAGCCCAGAATTTCAATGTTCCTGCCGAAGTTAATTTTGGAGAGATCATCCAATCATCATTTGGAGCAGTTGTAGCTGCAAAGAATGCAAAAAGTTTATCCCCACCATGAGGAGTAATAGTTTCCATTGGAGGATTAGTTGCACCTGGTTCAAAAACGATAGCTGCCATCGGTTGATAAGCGTTCTCAAAAGAGATTCCAGTAAATCCATAAGTANCTGATTCATCTTGGTCAACCCAAGTCCAGATTCCTGCTGGGTTAATAGTAAAAGAAGTGTAATNCTCTACTGTTTCGTTAATCTGTGCATTAACAGAAAAAGCAAAACAAACTGCCATTAAAAATGTAAAAATTCTTTTCATAGTAATAAATTTAATTAATAATTGGTTACTGAATAATTAATGTGCAAAGATATATAAAAAAAGATCATATAGAACAAATTATTCGTTTTTTTTTCAGCATTGTCAAGTTAAAAACTTTTAAAAGCTCAAAATAAACTTATAACAACTTCAATATCAGCTCCCCAGCTCCAATGCGATACCCTTCTGACTTAAAAATAATTACTCCATCTTGATTTAAAATCAACAACAATGGATATTCTCCTTTAAAATCTCCCTGCATATTTTTGATGATCCGTTTCATCATTTCCGCATCTTTATCTACTAAAAAGTGAGACTGAGCGGGCAAGTTCCAGGTTTCAGGGTTAAAGTCTTCAGTATTTTTATCCGAAGGAACTACAAAAACAAGTGCTCCCCCCCACTCTTCGTACTGTTTTTTAAACAAACCGATATCTTTCAACAGGTGACGAGTCGGTTCACGGGTCGGATCAATAAAGCAGAATACCGCTTTTTCATCACCCATCAGTTTTTCAATGGAGGTATCCTCCAATGATCCGCATAATTCTTGCTCTAAGTCAACAGTGCCATAGTTGGATTCTCTGGGAATTAGCTTTCTAACCTCTACCTCCTTCTCAACTTTCTCACCTGCCACAATGTTGAAGAACTCTACTCTTGACAACACCGTACCATCATCATAACGGTTTCCGGTTGAAAGCATGTAATATCCGGGATCCAGAGTGATGGTAGTTGGAAATGAATTCATTCTGGAATCTCCTCTAAAACTGAATGTAACAAAGTCACCATCCACAAACTGTGCTAAAGTAAAGTGAGTTCCGTATGTTAACTGAATCTGAGGCATCTCAGGATCAGGATTGAAACTCAATACCAATTCACCCTTTTCAACAATTTCTTTTTCTTTTTTAGATTCAAAAGTGATCTCTTTCCACATTTTATTTTCATAAACATAGATTTTCCCATCAGCCCCATCCAAATAAGCAGGAATATCCATCGAGCGACAAGCCGCTACAAAAAAGATATCTCTTGATTGTTCATCACTTACTTTCAACTCAAACACTCCTTGTGGAGAAATAGGGCAACGGTAATAATTATCCTCATTGCTGATTTTAACATTCTCTTTTGTCCACTGATAGATCTCGTCTGAATTAACTTTTTCACCAAAAAGAGTATTCAACTCCTTGTTCAGGAATGATCTCCAGGGTCTGATCAACTCATTGGCAATACGGGCAGGCAAGATCCCTTTAAGATAAACATCCTCTCCATAGTTTACATTTCCTCTTGCTTTATAATAGGTCACATGAGCTTCCAAAATATCGGCGGGTGTGTCTCGTAAATCTTTATCTGCCAAAGATTCCAGAAATGAATTTAAATAGAGACCCAATTCATATTCTGCATGATTTTTGATAAACTTTGCAATCTCAGCATGGTTTCCTTCACTTCTTTTAATAGCACTTACAATCTGCTCCTCTGTTAAATTTGCAGATTTAATTTTGCGAGCCTCCTCTTCCTTCATGAATGTCGCCACATAGGCAGTTCTAACAGAATCCTCATATTGGAGACGTGCATTATGTTTTTTCATCACCTCATCACTAATCTCTTTGGCTGCCTTTTTCTCAAAGGGTGGAACCATGTCAAACTGCTCCACATACTCCTCTCCGACAACTCTATTCAATATAATAGTAATTTCATCCTGTTCCCTGACATCTATTTTTTGATAGTTATATTTTCCGTCGTGTGAAATCCAAACAAGCAAATCACCTTGACCCGTAGTCAGCTGTGCTATCCCCTCAGAATTGGTTGAATTTGATGCTAAAGGATAATATTCTGCATAGTTATACAATTTAAACTTCACAGTTGCACCCTCTACCGGTTTTTCATTTTGATCCAATACATGAACGGTTACTTTTTTTACATCTGCATAGTTGTCAAGCATATTGGAAACAGAATAAAGAGGAGTTTCTACATTCTTTTCTCCTTGGATATTATTTTTCCCAAAGATCGTAGTATGTACCATCATAGCCCGAGTCGAAGGATTGGCAAACCATCCCATATTTAGCTCAGGATCAGGTTCACAAGCTCCCAAAAAGTACCATTTTCCATTGATCCACACTTCCACCCAGGCGTGATTACTATCTGTATGCGCCCAACGAGGGGTATAACATTGTCTTGCGGGAATTCCCACAGCACGCAGTGCTGTAACGGTAAAAGTAGACTGCTCTCCACATCTGCCCAAAGAGGTTCTTACGGTTGCCAAAGGTGCTGAAGTTCGAATATCTGCCGGACGATAAGTTACTTTTTCATGACACCAATGGTTTACTTCCAATGCAGCATCATACATCGAGAGATCCTTAATCCGATCTTTTAACTCATGAAAAAAGACCATTCTCGCTGTATCCAAATTCTCATTGTTTACCCGATAAACCAGCACAAAATGCCTGAATATATCTTCCGGAACCGATTTTCCCCACGAAAACTCTTCCCTGGCTTTAAAAGCGTATCGCACCTGCTGCAGGAAAAACTCCCCGTCATAATCTGCCAAATCACTCAAAGGCATATAAGCATAGAGAAACTGCAATGCCTCTTTTTCACCTCTGGTTAATTTTTGATCAAATACTGAGAAGAGCTCTGCTTCCCTGCCTTTGGCCAGCTCTTTACGAGCTTCAAAGTCTTTAATTACTTGTTCTCTATACTCTGAATCGGAAATAAAATGACGTCCACAGCCCATAAAAGAAAGCGTAAACACAAACAACAGAGCAAAATGGATAATTTTTTTCATCATAACGGTTCTATTATTATTTATGACCTACTTGGAAAGATATTACAAAAAGCAAAGATACAATAATAAATTTCGGATTTCGGATTTCGGATTTTAATTTTTAAGAGATAGCATCTTGATAATCTATCATTTAACATTTCTATTTTTCTTTTTTTTTTGAAATAAAAATAAATGGGGGGCAGGACATCCGCCCCTTTTTTGATATCTTACTTCCCCACTCTAGAATATTGTACCTTTTATGATATGATGTGAACCAATTACGAATTACGAATTACGAATTACAAAAAAAATAAATAAAAGCTGGTTGGTTCCATATGAAAAAAAATATTTAACTTTGTAGGTTATATCAGAATTCAAAAAACAAAAAATAACATACTAATAATCAAACTATTAAAATAATGAAAATTAAAATTGTATCAATCGTAATGGGAACAATAATCTTATTTGCGTCATGTAAAGAGAAAGCAAAAGAGAATCAAAGGGAATTGACATCCGGAATTAACATAGAAAATCTGGATACTACTGTTTCTCCGGCAGCCGATTTTTATCGCTATGCCACCGGAGGCTGGATGGATAGAAATCCGTTAACGGCAGAGTATTCTCGTTTCGGAACATTTGACCAACTTGCAGAAAATAATAAAATTCAGCTCAAAGAGTTAATTACGCAGATTGCAGCAGAGCAGCATAAAGCCGGAACAATCAAGCAAAAAATTGGCGACCTGTACAATATGGGTATGGATACAACAAAAATTGAACAACAGGGAGCTGAGCCTATTCAAAATGAACTTCAAAAAATAGCCAACCTAAAATCTTTGGAAGAATTACCTCAACTGTTAGGAGAGATCCATTTGGAAGGCAGTGCCCCTCTTTTCGCTCTTTTTGGAGAAGCAGATCCTAAAAATAGCAAAATGAATATCGCCTGGATCTGGCAAACCGGTTTGGGAATTGGTGAAAAGGAATACTATACAGATCCTGCAATGGCAAAAATAAGAGAAGAGTACGTTAACTTTATGACTACCCTATTCCAACTCTCAGGCTATCCTAAAATTGTAAAAGCAGAAGGAAAAGAGAAAGCTATGGCTGAGAAAGTGTTGGCTTTTGAAACGCAGATGGCAAAAGCATTTATGGATAAAGAAGTATTGAGAGATCCTAACCAAACCTACAACTTAAAAACCATTGATGAGTGGCAAAAAATGATTCCTTCATTCAACGTTAAAACCTATCTCAAAACACTCAAATTAGAGCAATTGAATGAAGTCAATATGGGAACACTCAACTATTTTGCCCAATTGAACCCCATTTTAGCAAAAAACAGCATTGAAACAATCAAAGCTTACCTGGCTTGGCATGTTATCAATGATGCAGCACCTTACTTAAGTAAAGGATTTTACGAAAACTCTTTCAATTTCTACGGCAAAGTTTTATCAGGAAAAGAGTCTGACAAGCCACGTTGGAAAAAAGTAGTTGAAACTGTTGACGGAGCTCTGGGAGAAGCTGTCGGACAAATGTATGTAGAACGCTTTTTTCCACCTGAAGCCAAAGCCAGAATGGAAAAATTAGTTGGAAATCTAACTATTGCCATGGAAGAGCGCTTTAATCAACTCACCTGGATGGAAGATGCAACCAAACAAAAAGCGATTGCAAAATTGCATGGTATGATTGTAAAAATAGGTTATCCTGACAAATGGAGAGATTACAGCGATCTTGAGATCAAAAATGACAGCTATTATGCCAACATTGTTCGTTCCAGAATTTTTGAAAACAACTATGAAATGTCTAAAATTGGGAAACCAACCGATCCAACCCGCTGGTATATGACCCCACAAACTGTCAATGCTTACTACAACCCCAGCACTAACGAAATCTGTTTCCCTGCCGGAATTTTACAACCTCCTTTCTTTGATCTCAACGCCGATGATGCTGTGAACTATGGGGCTATAGGTGTGGTAATCGGACATGAGATGACTCACGGATTTGATGATGCCGGTCGCTACTACGACATAGACGGAAACTTAAACGATTGGTGGACCCCCAACGATAGTCTTCATTTTGCAGAAAGAGCTCAAGTGTTAATTGATTATTATAATCAGATCGAGGTACTTCCCAACTTATTTGCCAATGGTGTGTTCACTTTGGGAGAAAATATCGCAGATAATGGAGGTGTGAACATCTCCTTTACTGCTTTACAAAGAGCCATTAAAGAGGGCAATATTCAACAAGAGATGGACGGATTTAGTGCTGAAGAGCGTTTCTTTATTGCTTATGCCATGGTTTGGGCGGGCAATATCAGAGATGAGGAGATCATCAGAAGAACCAAAGAGGATCCCCACTCCTTAGGAAAATGGAGAGTAAACGGCTGCTTGCCTCACGTTACTCCATTTGTTGAAACATTTGGTATTAAAGAGGGAGACGCGCTTTGGATAGCACCAGAAAAAAGAGCTCAAATTTGGTAATACACTACAAAAAATCTTAGAAAATTTAATATAGATAATCGATGAAAAAATTAACCGTAATCGCTTTTGGTGGAAATGCACTTCTCCGAAACAATCAAAAAGGAACTTATCAGGAACAACTGGAAAATGTGATGCAGACTTGTAAATCTCTGCGTCAATTTTACGAGCAGGATTACGAACTTGTTATTGGGCACGGTAATGGTCCGCAAGTGGGTAATGTAATGTTGCAGCATGATGCCGGAGAAAAGCAGTATGGTGTAGCAGCAATGCCTATGGATTTGTGCGTTGCTGAAACGCAAGGATCGATTGCGTACATGATTGAACTGGGTATGAGACAAGTTTTTCATGAAAGAGGAATCGACAAACCGGTAATCTCTTTGGTAACGCAAGTGGTTGTAGATGAGAATGATCCTGCTTTTCAAAATCCGACCAAACCGGTTGGTCCCTACTACACCCGCGAAGAGGTAGCTCATTTCCAGGCTACTGTTGGTGGAAAATATGCTGAAGATCCCAAAGGGAATGGCTGGAGAAAGGTTGTTCCATCACCTAAACCTCTCGAAATTAGCAACATAGACACTGTCGGAGAATTAGCCAGATCGGGCAAAGTGGTGATTACTTGCGGCGGTGGTGGAATTCCTGTGATCAAGGGAGAGTTTGGAATCAAAGGAATAGAAGCAGTGATTGACAAGGACTTAGCTTCTGCTTTGGCAGCAGTGAGGTTACAAGCTGATCAGTTTTATATCCTTACTGATGTTCCGAAAGTGTATATCAACTTTAAAAAGGAAAATGAACAAGCATTAGACCGAATCACCGTTGATGAAGCCAAGCGCTACTTAGCGGCAGGTCATTTCACTGAAGGATCTATGGCTCCCAAAATCCGGGCTGCCATATTTTATGTTGAAAATGGTGGAAAAGAGTGTATTATAACTGAAGCCAAATCACTGGAAGATCCCAAGGGAGGAACTCGCATTGTACCCAATTAAAAAAATACACGCTTTGACAAAAAAGCGATAAAGAACTAATTTTGCAAAAGAATAACAAAGGCGGTGTGAATTTCCTCCCCCCCTTTTTTTTACTTTCATAAAAAAAAAGACTCTAAATAGTAAACCTCAACTCTTAATGATATGAAAAGGATATTTAATTTTTTAGTTTTGTTATTTTTATTAATGGGGGGAGCAGCTCAACCCGGTTCAATAACAATTAAGTCTAATAATTTCAACCAACGCTTTTGGGTATTTATTGATGATGTACTTCAAAATCAATATTCTGTCAATTCTATTCGAATCGCAGGTATGAATATTCAGCAACCTTATCGGTTGAGAATTGAGATGGATAGTCAGGATTACCCGATTGTAGGAAGGACTATATTAGTGGATCAGAATTCACGTCGTAATAGCTTTGAAATCCAGTATCGTAGCAGCGGATTTATTCTAAAAAATAGTTTTTTCAACGTCAATCCTATGGTTACTGTTCAGTTGATCAGACCTAACTACAACTATTCCAACGCCTATTACTCCTTCCTTTACCCCGGTTTTGGAAGTTATGGCAACTACTGGGGCAGTGGGGGAAATCAGCACTATTTAGGAAACAACTATGGAAACTACCCTGGTAGCGGCTATCCCGGTGGAGGAAATTATCCCGGCAGTGGTTATCCCGGAGGTGGAAATCACCCCGGTAGCGGACATCCAGGCGGACATCACGGTGGCGGAAACTACAATCCACCCCCAGCACCTTGCATGCCAACTGTCGAATTCAATCAGGCTTTGCAATCTATTCAAAGTAATAAGATGGAAAGTGGTAAGCTAAGTACAGCCAAGCAGGTAGCAGCCCGTAATAGTGGAAGAATCTGTACTGATCAGATTTTACAAATTACCCGTATTTTTTCTTTTGAAAGTGACAAGCTGGAATTCGCAAAGTTTGCATACAACCACTGTAGTGATAAAGCTAATTATTACCGTGTAGCTGACGCATTTTCGTTTCAGTCCACTAAAGAGGAACTGTTCAAGTTTATCAAATATTAAATGATTACCAACGATGTGGATCGTTAGCGTCCCATGCCTGAAAGAGCAGTTCTTTGTGAATGGTACGCACTAAAAAGAGAAAAACATCCAACTTATTATCTGCAAACCAGCGGATTGCATCATCATCTTTCCGACAGGCTGCTGCAAAGAGTGACAGTAGATGTGCTTTATGATCTACCAACCATTGAATGGCATGAGGTTCATTATTAATTGCATTGCATAAAACAGCAAACTCAGGATAGCCATTTTTCAGCAACCAATTAAATGCATCATCATCGGAGTGGATTGCTGCTGAAAAGGCCACCAGCTCCGGATATCCATTCTCCATTAAAAAGCGCGCAAACTTGCCATTCCCATCCAAACTTTGGTTGAGTGCCATCAATATCTTTACATCATAATCGGAAAGACAATGCATCTTTTTTAACTTTTTAAACCTACTGTTTTGTTAAACACTATTTTTTCTTTTGTTGAATCTGAATCCACACAGAAATACCCAATACGTTCAAACTGATAGTAAGGATGTTGAGTGTCATTCTCCATACCTTTTTCAATAAACGCTTCTTTCACTATCAATGACTCAGGATTGATAAAGTCAAGGAACGTTTTGCCTTCTTCCGCATTATCCGGTTCAGGAACAGTGAACAGTTTATCAAACAGACGCACTTCTGCCGGATGCGCATGATCCACAGACAACCAATGGATGGTCGCTTTCACCTTTCGGTTACTTTGTGCCATACCACTCTTTGTTTCAGGATCATAAGTAGCGTGAATTTCAACAATATTACCATCTTCATCCTTAACGATGTGAGTACACTTAATAATGTAAGCGTATTTCAATCGCACTTCACGTCCTACAGTCAATCTGAAGAACTTCTTATCGGCATTTTCTCTAAAATCGCTTCTTTCAATCCAAAGTTCCTTTGAGAATGGCATTTCTCTAGTTCCTCCCTCAGGATCTTCGGGATTATTTATTGCTTGCAATATCTCTACCTGATCATCAGGATAGTTATCGATAATCAATTTAACCGGATCAAGCACTGCCATTCTGCGTTGAGCAACCTTATTGAGATGCTCTCTCACACAGAACTCCAGCAGATTCAAATCGATTACATTTTCACGTTTTGCAACTCCCACAGTTTCAGCAAAATTACGAATTGATTCCGGTGAATATCCTCTTCTTCTCAATCCGGAGATAGTAGGCATCCTGGGATCGTCCCATCCGGTAACATACTTTTCTTCAACCAGTTGGAGTAATTTACGCTTACTCAGTATAGTATAGCTCAGATTGAGACGTGCAAACTCAATTTGTTGTGGATGGTGAATTCTTAGAACCTTGCAGAACCAATCATAAAGAGGTCTGTGTACCTCAAACTCAAGCGTACAGATGGAGTGCGTTATTCCTTCTATAGAATCACTTTGTCCGTGAGTATAATCATACATGGGATAGATACACCAATCATTTCCTGTTCTATGGTGTTCTGCAAAGAGGACACGATACATGATAGGGTCTCTCATGTGCATATTAGGCGAACTCATATCCACTTTAGCTCTCAGGACCACTTCTCCTTCTGCGAATTCTCCGGCTCTCATTTTTCTAAAGAGTTGAAGATTTTCCTCTATCGGGGTATTTCTATATTTGCTTTCAATACCCGGTTTAGTAGGAGTACCTCTTTCCAAGCTAATCTGTTCCTGTGAAGAAAAGTCAACATATGCCAACCCTTCCTGAATCATCTGTTCAGCCCATTGGTACAATTGTTCAAAATAATCTGAAGCGTAGTACTCGGCATTCCACTGGAATCCCAACCATTGAATATCCTCTTTGATGGAATCTACGTACTCGACATCTTCTTTTGTAGGATTGGTATCATCAAATCGGAGATTACACAGACCTTTATATTTCTGTGCTAATCCAAAGTTAAGGCAGATCGATTTAGCGTGTCCAATATGCAGATATCCGTTAGGTTCCGGGGGGAATCGGGTATGCACTCTGGATTCATTTTTACCATTTCTTAAATCTTCTTCAATGATCTCTTCGATAAAGTTTTTCGGTCCCATGTCTTTAAAATATTAACCTACAAAAATACAAATAATATTTAACTCACACCCATTATCTCAATTATCTTTAAAAAATTTTTTAAGTTCATCACTTTTGAGACTCATTTTTAAAATAAATCATATCTTTGCAAAAAAATACGCAGATTATGAAAGGGATAGTTTTAGCCGGCGGGGCAGGAACTCGATTACACCCCATTACATTGGCAATGAGCAAACAATTAATGCCAATCTATGATAAACCAATGATTTACTACCCTATCTCTACACTCATGCAAGCGGGTATCAATGAGATTTTAATCATCTCCACTCCGCATGATTTACCTCATTTTGAGAGATTATTGGGAGATGGTTCAGCTTTAGGTTGTCGTTTTGACTATGTTGCTCAACAGGTACCTAACGGATTGGCACAAGCTTTTGTATTGGGAGAGCAATTTATTGGAAATGACAAAGTTTCACTCATTTTGGGAGATAATATCTTTTATGGTGCAGATTTCGAAGAAAACTTAATCAACAACAATGATCCGGTCGGAGGTATTGTTTTTGCCTATCACGTTTCAGATCCTGAACGTTATGGCGTAGTTGAGTTTGATGAAAACTTTAATGCCATATCGATTGAAGAGAAGCCTAAAAATCCGAAATCCAATTATGCTGTTCCGGGACTCTATTTTTACGACAATAGCGTTGTAGATGTAGCCAAGAACATCAAACCAAGTCAACGGGGAGAGTACGAGATTACTGATGTGAATAAACATTATCTCGAAGCTAAACAGCTCAAAGTATCCAAAATGCAAAGAGGTACTGCCTGGTTAGACACCGGAACTTTTAAATCTTTGATTGATGCCACTCAATTTGTTCAGGTGATTGAAGATCGTCAGGGACAAAAGATTGGCTGTATCGAGGAGGTTGCATACAAAATGGGCTTTATTGATGCCGCACAATTAGAAAAAATCGCCACACCTCTTTTGAAAAGCGGGTATGGCGAATATTTAATGCGACTCTTGCATTAATAAGCTATAAAGTCTATTTTTTATCTCCAAAGATTTGCTCTAACGCTAGTTCCAGAGCCTGACCTCTCAGGTTTTTGGCAATAATGGTTCCATCCTTATCAATCAATACAGTGTGGGGGATACTTCTCACACCATAGATTGCTGCAGCCTTAGATTGCCAAAACAACAAATCACTAACATGATAGGGCCATATTAACCCATCTTGTTTAATTCCATTAACCCAAGCATTTTTATCCTTGTCTAATGATACACTAAAGACCTCAAAACCTTTAGCGTGATACTTATTGTAAACTCGTACTACGTTTGGATTTTCCACTCTACATGGCCGGCACCAGGATGCCCAAAAGTCAATCAACACCACTTTACCTCTCAGAGAGGAGAGTTTAATCAGTTTTCCATCCGGATTTCTAAATTCCAATTCAGGAGCTTTCTCACCCACTTTAGGTCCCATTTGAGGTTGTTGTGCATACACAAAAGTAAAGAGCAGAGAAAGAAGAACAAAAACAAATGATTTTTTCATACTATTTATACTTTTAATTAATTTCTTATTTTACTTTTTCATAATAAAGCGCAAAAGTAAAATAAAAACTAAAACCATAGGGCTCTCTATGGCAATCATTGATAAATTCAATATAGAGAGGAGAAACTTATCGATTTTCTTTAGATCACGGAATAAAAAAAAGAGACCTATTTAGAAAAACAGATCTCTTTTAAAAAGTTTTAACCAAAATTTATTTCATTATCCATTAAATACTTTATCTAATGGGATACCTCTAACTTGTGCAACTGAGTAAGCATCTCTCAAGTCAGCCAATGCGTGGAAAGTAGCTTTCACTACTGAGTGTGGATTGGTTGAACCTTGTGATTTTGCAAGTACGTTATTTATCCCTGCTGCCTCAAGCACAGCACGCATTGCACCTCCTGCGATAACTCCTGTACCGGGAGCAGCCGGTTTAATTATCACTCTTGCTCCACTGTATCTTCCTTCTTGTGAGTGAGGTATTGTTCCTTTAAGAACTGCAACGCGAATTAGGTTTTTCTTTGCATCATCGATTGCTTTAGCGATAGCTGCAGAGACCTCTTTTGCTTTACCCATACCGTAACCTACAATTCCATTTTCATTACCCACCACTACAATAGCGGAAAAGCTAAATGTTCTACCTCCTTTAGTTACTTTAGTTACTCTATTAACTGCCACCAGATTATCTTTCAATTCGATATCAGCAGCTTTTACTCTATTAAAATTTTTATTTGACATAACGATTCCCGATTAGAAAATTAAACCACCTTCTCTAGCTGCATCTGCTAAAGATTTTACTCTACCATGATATAAATATCCATTACGATCAAAAACCACTTTAGTAATTCCTGCATCGATTGCTTTTTGAGCCAATTGTTTACCTACTAAAACAGATTTTTCAGATTTAGTAATTTTTTGCTCATTAATTTCAGCAATTCTTGATGAAGCAGAAACTAAAGTTACACCATTTTGATCATCAATTATCTGTGCATAGATATCGCGATTACTTCTAAAAACGGATAATCTAGGGCGTTCAGGAGAGCCGTGTACATGTTTACGTACTCTCATTTTAATCCTTTTTCTTCTATATGTTTTTCTATTATAAGCCATTTGATTCTAATTTGTATATTATTTTTCTGCTGATTTACCTGCTTTTCTTCTAACCTCTTCACCCACAAATCGAATACCTTTTCCTTTATAAGGTTCTGGTTTTCTATATGATCTGATTTTGTTAGCTACTTGGCCCAATAATTGTTTATCCATACCTCTTAGGATAATGATTGGATTTTTCCCTTTTTCATTAATCGTTTCCACACTAATTTCGGGAGCCAATTGGATCAAAATATTGTGTGAATAACCTAATGATAGATCGAGTAGATTACCAGGTTTAGCCTCGGCTCTAAATCCAACCCCTACCAGTTCTTGTCTGATTTCAAATCCTTCAGTAACTCCTTTTACCATATTAGCCAGCAGCGATCTATAAAGACCATGCATTGCTTTGTGTCTTTTTTGTTCTGTTGGTCTTTGGAGGGTAAGATGTCCATCCTCGATAGTATAAGTGATATCACCATCCACATATTGTGACAATGAACCTTTTGGTCCTTTAACGGTAATGATATTACTCTTAGGGTCTCTTTTAATCTCAACTCCTGCCGGAACCGAAATGGGTAATTTTCCTATTCTTGACATATCTCTTCCTCCTATTAACTAATATAACAAATTACTTCACCACCCACATTTTGTTGTCTTGCTTCTTTATCGGTCATCATACCATGCGAGGTAGAAACGATAGCGATACCAAGTCCATTCAATACAGATGGGAGTTGTTCAACATTAACATACTTACGTAATCCTGGTTTACTTACTCTGGTCAACTTTTGGATAGCTGATTGTTTAGTAACCGGATGATATTTCAGAGCAATTTTAATTGTTCCGGGGTTTGTTTCATCCTCAAATTTATAATTCAGGATATACCCTTTTTCAAATAAAATCTTCGTGATCTCTTTTTTCACTTTAGAGGTAGGAATCTCTACCACTTTATGATTTGCCGCGATTGCGTTACGTACGCGGGTCAAATAATCTGCTATTGGATCTGTATTCATAACTTCTTCTCTTTCTTTTTTTAATTACCAACTTGCTTTTTTTACTCCTGGGATTAATCCCTGTAAAGCCATTTCTCTAAAATTAATACGTGAGATTCCAAATTGTCTCATATACCCTTTTGGACGTCCTGTCAATTGGCAGCGATTGTGCATTCTGATAGGATTAGAGTTAGGAGGTAATTTTTGTAGTGCAACGAGAGCTGCTTTTTTTGCTTCATAATCGTCACCATTAATAATTTTCTTTAATTCAGCGCGTTTATCTGCATATTTAGCAACCAACTTAGCTCTTTTTATCTCTTTTGCTTTTAATGATTCTTTTGCCATATCTTATTTCTGATTTTTAAAGGGTAATCCAAATTCTTTCAATAATTCTAAACATTCTTTGTCATTTCTCGCGGTAGTCACAAATGTGATATCCATACCATTGATTTTAGACACTTTATCCAAATTAATTTCAGGGAAGATAATTTGTTCAGGAACACCTAAAGTATAATTACCTCTTCCGTCGAAACCTTTATCACTAATCCCTTTAAAGTCACGAATACGAGGAATAGAAACAGACACCAAACGATCTAAAAATTCATACATTCGATCACCTCTCAATGTAACTCTTACACCGATAGGCATTCCGCGTCTCAGTTTAAAGTTTGAAATATCCTTTTTGGATTTTGTAGGTACAGCTTTTTGACCTGCTATGAGTGTCATTTCCTGAACACCCACGTCAATTAACTTCTTATCTGCGATCCCATATTTACCTAATCCTTGATTCAAGCAAATTTTTGTAATCTTTGGTACTCTCATCACCGATTTGATTTGGAGTTTCTCTTTCAAAGCGGGGATCACCTCTTTCTGATATTTTTCTTTGTATCTTGGTACGTACATTACTTAATCTCCTCTCCTGTTTTTTTTGAATATCTAACTAATTTACCGTTTTCCCCGATTCTTCTACCAATTCGGGTAGCATTTCCTTTACCATCAACAACCATGAGGTTAGAAATATGGATTGATCCTTCTTTCTTAACGATACCTCCATTTGGATGTTTGGCATTAGGTTTGGTATGTTTGGATACCAAATTTACTCCTTCTACGATGGCTCTGTACTTATCCACGAATACCTGAAGGACTTTTCCTTGCTGTCCTTTTGCATCGCCGGCTATTACTTTAACCGTATCGCCTCTTTTAATGTGAATTTTCATTTGTTTGTTTTTTTAATAATCAATTGGTCTTTGTCAATTGTGAATACTTATATTATAACACCTCTGGAGCCAGAGATACTATTTTCATATATTGTTTTTCGCGTAATTCTCTGGCAACGGGTCCAAAAATACGTGTTCCTCTCATTTCGCCGTTAGCGTTAAGAAGGATCACTGCGTTGTCATCGAATTTAATATAGGAACCATCATTTCTGCGAATATGTTTTTTAGTACGAACTACTACCGCTTTAGTCACGGTTCCCTTTTTTATGTTACCTGATGGGATTGCACTTTTAACAGTTACAATAACTTTATCACCCACACCGGCATATCTTTTTCTGGTTCCTCCGAGTACACGGATCACCAATACTTCCTTTGCACCGCTGTTATCTGCAACAGCCAATCTTGATTCTTGTTGTACCATAACTATTTCGCTCTTTCAATGATTTCTACTAATCTCCAGCATTTGGTTTTACTCAAAGGTCTGGTTTCCATTACTAATACTCTATCGCCGATGTTACACTCATTATTTTCATCATGAGCCATCAGTTTGGTAGTTCTTTTTAAGAATTTACCATATTTAGGGTGTTTTAGTTTACGTTCAACGCTAACAACGATAGACTTATCCATCTTGTTGCTTGAAACAAGACCCTCTCTTACTTTTCTTTTTTTTCTTACTTCTTCCATGATATTCTATTTGTTATGCGTTAAGTTCACGTTTACGAATTTCTGTTTTAATCCGAGCAATAGTTTTACGTTGTTCCGTAATCTTATTTGGATTTTCAATGGGAGAGATTGCATGATTCAAAACCAATTTGGTAAGATGTTGTTGCTCCTCTACCAGTCTTTCTTTTAATTCAGCAGTAGAAAGTTCTGCTACGACTTGCTGTTTCATCTTTCTTATACAATTTCTTCTGAATAATCTCTTCTAACTACAAATTTTGTTTTCACAGGTAGCTTTTGTGCTCCCAGGCGAAGTGCTTCTTTTGCTACTTCAAAGGGGACTCCATCTGCTTCAAAAAGGATTCTACCCGGGCTTACTCTTGCTACAAAGTATTCCGGTGAACCTTTACCTTTACCCATACGCACCTCAGCAGGCTTTTTAGTAACGGGTTTATCAGGGAAAATACGAATCCATAATTGTCCTTCACGTTTCATATAACGTGTAATCGCCTGACGAGCTGCCTCGATTTGTCTACCTGTAATCCAATGTTCTTCTAGCGTTTTAATCGCAAAAGAACCAAAATTCAACTCAGCACCTCTTTTGGTAACCGGTCTCATTCTCCCTTTCTGGGGTCTTCTATATTTAGTCTTTCTTGGTTGTAACATCGTGATCTATATTTGACTGTTATTAATATCTTACTTTACATTTCTTCTACCGCCACGAGGACCTCTTCTTCTGTGTGATGGTTTGCTATCTTTTGCATCGGCAACCGCTTCAAAAAGATCTCTCTGACCATAAACGAGTCCTTTACAAATCCATACTTTAAGACCAATTCTACCATAAGTAGTATGAGCTTCTGCGGTAGCATAGTCAATATCTGCTCTTAATGTATGTAATGGAGTTCTTCCTTCTTTAAAGTGCTCACTTCTTGCCATTTCCGCTCCACCTAAACGACCTGATACGGTCACTTTAATTCCCTCTGCATTGGCACGCATTGTTGATCCGATAGCAGTTTTAACAGCCTTTCTGTATGAAACTCTACCCTCAATCTGTTTTGCAATATTTTGAGCTACCAAAACAGCTTCCAAATCGGGACGTTTCACTTCCGAGATATTGATTTGAATATCTTTTCCGGTAATTTTTTTCAACTCTTCTTTTAGTTTGTCAACTTCAGCACCTCCTTTTCCGATGATCAAACCCGGACGAGCAGTGTGGATAGTTACAGTAACTAATTTGAGTGTTCTCTCAATAAAAATTTTTGCGATTCCGGCTTTGAACAATCTCGCGTTCAAATAGCGTCTAATTTTGTCGTCTTCGACTAACTTACTGGCGAAATTTTTGCCGCCATACCAATTAGAATCCCAACCTCTGATAATTCCCAATCTTAAACCTACCGGATTAACTTTTTGACCCATAATGTTATTCTATGTTATTTAAATTTGTTTTTTCATCTATAATAATAGTCACATGGTTAGAGCGTTTGCGAATTCTGTTGGCTCTTCCTTGGGGAGCAGTACGAATTCTTTTCAACATACGACCACCATCTACTGTGATACTCTTAATGTACAATTCAGCATCCTCTATACGTCTTCCTTCATTCTTCACTTGCCAATTCGCAATTGCAGACTTTAAAAGTTTCAATAACTTCTCAGCTGATTCTTTTCTACTATACTTCAAAACGTTCATGGCATAGTCCACATCTTTTCCTCTGATCACGTCCGCCATAATTCTGGTCTTACGTGGGGAGGTAGGATTGTCAACTAAGCGAGCCATATACATCGTTTTCTTCGCTTCTTTACGCGCCTCTGCCGCTAATTTTTTTCTTTTACCCATGCTTTTCTATTTAATAATTCGATTTAAATACCTGAATGTCAACAAGTTATAGTAGTTACCGAGCTAAATAACTCATTTTCAAACAAATTGGCGGCAAAAATAGTGAATTTTTCGATACAAAACAACAAAATTTTGCTTTATTTTAAAAAAAATATTATTTTGCTGATTCTAAAGAGGTTCAGAACGGTGTTTTAACAATCCCGAAAAAACCTGAATTGGTACGGAGACGTGTCCTCCCCCCCTTTTTTTTATTTCCAAAAAAAGAGAAAAAAACTAAAATGGTGAGATAGAAATTCCAACACTCATCGGACGAACCTGTGGTCCTTTACCGGACTCAAACAATGGTGTCAACTGATAAGAATAGAATATTCCCAAACCTTCCCAACCGATTCGTGCATAGAAATCGAAATGGTATTTCATCTTATTAAAGATCTGATAATCTTTATAGTCCAACATCTGATTTTTACCCGACAGATCCTTACCGCGATAACGTTGTCCAACTGAAACAATCGAACCTAAGCGTGCCCCAACAGAAAATTTAAAACCGCTATGATGACGATAACGGAGCTCCAAAGGAATATAAAGACTTACTATATCCAAACGACAAATTTTATATTCCTCATCCATCTGAGGTAAAACATTATACAAGGTCGTCCAACTTCTGGAATCAATTCCAATGAGCGCATTGGAGTTTTGAGTATGGTAATTCACTCCGGCACCAATTCCGAAAGAAAGTGGAAACTTTGATTTCTTTTTGATATCCCACAGCATTGAAACATTCACTCCCGGATTAAACTTAGCGGAGTTAACCGCAGCAGGCATCCCTAACCAAAAGGATTGAAACACATCGATCACCAGCCGATCGCGAAAAATTTCCACTCTTTCAACCTGGGATAAAGAGTCCTTTTTTGGCTTCTCGTAGTTCTTTCCATCCAGTAGATTTTGGGCTACCGAAGTCGAAAGTGTAATAAATAGTAAAGTGATTATGATTCCTATTTTTCTTTTCATTGTTCAAAATTTGAAATGCAAAAATACAACTTTAATTGAATCAAATCGATCCACGATGATGTTTTTAACGAAATTCTGTTCGATTTAGTCTCTTTTATTTCTTATATAGATCCATTTTTTCTATGTAATCTTTAACTTTTGGGGGAAGGAAATAAGTGACTCCCCGGTTCTCTCGTATCGAATTTCTTATCATAGAGGCTGATATTTCAATCTGTGGCGCACTAATCATAACCACTGAGGGATGTTTCTCCAACGGTGTCGGGTTGTACCCCAATCGCGGATATACGTAGATTTGATAATGCTCCAGAATATACTCGTAGTTTTTCCAACGCTCAAAGTTTTCCAGATTGTCAGCTCCCATCACAATCACAAACTGATAGTCGGGATATTTTTCAGATAACTTCTCCAATGTTACAGCAGTATAGGTAGGATAAGGCAGTTTGAACTCCACATCGCATGCTTTAAAGCGCGGATCATCCTCAATGGCAACCTGAACCATATAGTAACGTTGTGACGCCTGGAGAAGACGGTCATTCTTCTTAAAAGGACTGGAGGGAGAAATCACAAACCAAAGCTGATCGACATCGGTATTTTCCACGATATACTCCGCCACCATCAAGTGCCCGACATGAATCGGATTATAGGATCCAAAATAGAGCGCTATCTTTTTCATAATTTCAAAAAGTGATCTATTATTTCCCGAACCTCTTTCACCGTGTCATCAATTTGATTATTCACCAAAATCAGGTCAAACTGCGGAGCAAAACTCATTTCATGTGCTGCCTTAGCCAACCTCATCTGCAATGTTTCCTCACTTTCAGATGCCCGGATCAGCAATCGCTCTTTCAACACCTCCAGAGAGGGCGGCATCACAAATATTGCCAATGCACGTTCTCTGTACTCTTTCTTGATGTTGAGCGCACCCACAACATCCACATCGAACACTACGTGCTCTCCCTGATTGAGATGTTTTTCTATCTCGCTCTTCAGCGTACCGTAGAAACATCCGGAGTACACCTCTTCCCACTCTACAAAGTTCCTCTCCTCAATATGTTTGCGAAAATCGGCTTCAGATAAGAAATGGTAATCTTTTCCGTCAATCTCTCCAGTTCTTGGAGATCGTGTTGTAGCAGAGATAGAAAAATTCAGTGGATAGCCTAGTGCCAAGAGCCTTTTAATGATGGTCGTTTTACCCGATCCCGAAGGGGCAGCGAAAATAATTAGTTTGCCGGACATAATAATCGTAATAACCTGCAAAGATAAAGAAAATTACTATATGAAGACGGAATCTTTTGATTTCGGATTTCGGAATGAAAAAAGGCGGAGGGCGGAAGGCGGAATGAAAAATAATTACGAATTACGAATTACGAATTACGAGATCAACATAAGGCGGATTTCGAAACTTTAGTGTCAAGCCATTTTTGAGTAACTACCTGGTTGTATGAATTATCTCGTTTAATTGCATACGATATTAAACACTATTTTTTCGTCACTTATATTTGCTTATTGTGCAATTTGT
>JGI24711J26586_10000235_pt1 | contig 42450 bp, 37 predicted proteins | sample BioPla3DNA1_FD_26586 | JGI IMG/M metagenome (IMG submission 26586)
AGGACCCACCTGTTCCCATCCCGAACACAGAAGTTAAGCTCTCTAGTGCCCACGATACTTGGCTGGAGACGGCCCGGGAAAATAGGTCGTCGCCGAATTTTTATTCCTCAATAGCTCAGTCGGTAGAGCATGCGGCTGTTAACCGCAGGGTCGTTGGTTCGAGCCCAACTTGAGGAGCCAAAATATACGCCACATAACAGGTATGGCGTATATTTTTTTATATATTTTTAGATTATTATTACATATATACCTGAATGATACTATATTAGGGCTGGCATAAATTTACTATAAAAGCTATTATTATAGATACAGAGAAGTTAATATTTCCTATAATACATATAATAAGGATAAGAGTTGTTAAACAATATTTTATAAAAAACGCAAGGAAAGAATAAGGAGAAGGTTAATATGAATTCTTGTCTGAAAAGATATATATCTATATTTATGTGCTTCATAGTATTTATTTCTTTTTCCGGGTGTGGAGCTGAAACAGTTGAGAGAGAAAAGAGGAGTTCAAAACCGAAATCAAATAAAACCGAAAAAGCAAGAGAAGATTCTGATTTCGAACGAATAGTCATATGCGGTCACGAACTTCATAAGGATGACTATTACGTTAAAAGGAAGAGCGGTACCGATTATTTAATGATTAAAGCTGAGACTTTTAAGTTTTCATTCAAAATTCCCTATCTTTATAGCACATATCCCGATGTAGAACAACATAATAACGGACTGATAAGTATTTTGTGGAAGGATAGAGATGAAATTTTTCTTAAGGCTGATTTAGAGGAAGGCTCCACAACAGCTGTTATTAACGGCCGGGAATATGATATGGGTATGGCACCTGTTTTGCGCAATGAAACCCTTTTTATTCCGTCAAATTTCTTCATATCGCTCCTTGAGATGGAAGAAAAATACGACAGGAAGCTGGATACTATATTTATTGATAGAATTGAGGATTTTCCCGGGGATATTCTCTTAGGAAGATGGTCGGATATTGATACTAATCTGTTTGTCGGCTATAAGGATTATATCACCGGACTTGTTGACCTCCCGTCTTTTGCTCAGGCTTTTTCCTTTAATAAGGATGGCTCTTACAGCATAATTATGGTTAGTACAGGGGGATATAAAGACACATTTCTTTATTTGGAAGGTAAATATGTAATACATGGAAATACCATTGCCTGTTATGATATCCGTGAAACCCTTTATGAAGGTGAACCTTTACAACTTGTACATAAGAATAAGCGCCTGGAGAATATGCATTACGAATACATAAATAATTATAAACCCGGTCCGGATGAAGAACAGATTGAACTGACCTTCTGGTTAAGCAAGGCTGAATAAGTGTTAATTCAACCGCAGGTTTTTGCAGCTTCACGTTTTGAAAATATTTTGTGTTACCAGTTTGTTTCAGAATCTAAATACTCATGGTGTAAAGCTTGCAGTATATAATACTGAAACACTGTCTAATTAACAATTCTAATATATTATATATATTGTAATTAAATGATTGTTGTAAACCCTCAAAAAGTTTGGTAAATTGATACTATGTCGTTAAATATCAAATAATGTCGCTCAGGAAGGAAAACAACATGATAAAAAGAATCTTAGGGATAACAGCTATTATAATCATTGCATCAATGATTTTTGTTTCATGCTCAGCAAATAAACCAAGTGAAACCAGTATCCCGGTTGAAACAACTCCGGGTTTAACTGCTGATACACCGACATCATCGCCGGAAGAAACAACCACCCCGACACCGACACCCACACCGGTTTCAACACCCACCCCTACCCCCACACCTGAACCAAAAGAGCCTGTAAAAGTTAAGGCTTTATATTTAACCGGCGGCACAGCAGCCAAAAGTATAGATCATTATATAGATCTGGCAAATAAAACAGAATTGAATTCTTTGGTAATTGATATAAAGGAAAATGGCATAATAAACTATGAATCGCAGATCCAGCTGGCCCGGGAATTATCACTGTATAAGAAAGTATATGATGTTGAAGAGATATTAAAAAAATGCCACGATAATAATATTTATGTAATAGGACGTATTGTTGTATTCAGGGATAATGGCCTTTCCACTAAAAAGCCTGAATATGCTATTAAAAAACCGAACGGGAATTTGTGGAAAGAAGGAAAGATGGGTTCATGGACCAACCCGTATATAAAAGAGGTTATTGACTACAATATTGAAATTGCAAAAGAAGCTGTAGAATTAGGTTTTGATGAAATACAGTTTGACTATGTAAGGTTTCCTACTACCAGTTCGAAGGAAGTAACCTATGGTGAAAATGTTCCTGCAAAAACAGAAGCAATAGGCGGCTTTTTAAAGAAGGCAACAGAAGAAATAAAAAAGGTAAAAGATGTACCTGTTTCAGCTGATATTTTTGGAATCGTAATTGAGAGTGACAGAGACGGTAAAGCAATAGGTCAGTTATTTGACGAAATAGGTATGGACATCGACTATATTTCCCCCATGATTTACCCTTCGCATTATGCCAATGCTTCCAGCGGAATCTTTGGAAACGGAGTAGGGCAGACCATTAATGGAGTTTTATTTACTGCACCTGACCTTGAACCCTATAATGTTATTTACCAGGCCCTATTAAAAGCTAAATCAAGGATTAGCCAGGTTCCTGGCTATAAAGCAAAGGTGAGACCTTACTTGCAGGACTTTACAATAAAGATGAAGGAAGGTTATTATCAGGAATATGGTGCTAAACAGGTAAGAGAACAGATTCAAGCAGTATATGATGCAGGATATGAGGAATGGATTCTCTGGGATGGCAGTAATACATACTCAGAAAGCGTCTTTTTACCTGAGAATCCATGACTTTGTTTAGTGGTTGCAGTCGGGAAAGGGGCATCCTTATTCCCGTACAGTTAAAACGTTACTAATTATAAAATATGATAAAGGCTGAATATGATGGATGTAATTATTAATACTTCAGAAAACTACAGGCTCGACAGAGTTGTTGCCTGCTTAGAAAAAATATTTGACAGTATGGGCGGGATTGAGAATATCGTCAAGCCCGGGATGAGGGTAGCTATAAAGCCCAATCTTCTGATGGCGAAAAAGCCTGAGGAAGGTGCGACAACTCATCCTTCTGTTGTCCATGCCGTAATAAAGCTGGTACAAAAAGCGGGAGGAATTGCTGTTATAGTTGAAAGTCCGGGAGGGCCTTATAATATTCCTTTGCTCAGGATGGTATATGCAAAAACCGGTATAGAGCAGATTGCAAACGAAACAGGAGCTGAGCTGAACTATGACCTCAGGGTCGAAAAAATCAATAATAATGAAGCCGAGTATCTAAAGTCTTTAAAAATATTAAAACCTTTACATGACGCTGATCTTATTATTAATCTGGCTAAATTGAAAACACATGGATTTATGGTTTATACAGGGGCGGTAAAGAATATGTTCGGCTCTATTGCAGGGTTGGAAAAATCAGACTACCATTTAAGGATGAGCAATCATGAGTTGTTCGCTAACTGTCTGATTGATATATTCCTTGCGACAAAACCCCGAATAAATATTATTGACGGGATTATAGCCATGGAAGGCGACGGGCCAAGTGCAGGAGTGCCCAAATATGTCGGTTGTCTCTTTGCATCAACAGACGCTTTTGCATGTGATTACGCTGCATTAAAGGCTATAGGTGTTGATTACCGCAAGGTTCCGGTGATGAAAATTGCTGAAGATCGCGGTATTTTTGACAAGAATAAAGTTAATATTATTGGAGTTGATTTAGAGAGTATAAAACCCGACAGCTTTGAGGTACCGGCTCTTGAACTTCAAAAAACCGGATCAAAATTTGCATTTGTCCGCTTTATTAAAAATAAATTTCGTCCTCAGCCGCAAATTATACAAGATAAATGCATAAGGTGCGGTAAATGTATTGAGGTTTGCCCTCCAAAGGCCGTAGTAAAGGATAAAGAAAAGAACATTGGCATTGATTATAAAAAATGTATCAGTTGCTTTTGCTGTCACGAATTTTGTCCTGAAAAAGCTATTAGAATAAGAAAAAACACTTTAAGGAAATTCTTGGAGTATAACCGTTTTAATTAGCAATTTACCATAAAAAACGATGTATTAAATAAGAATTGTGGATAAAATGTATAATTATTAATATTTATTTGTTGTTACCAGTGGATTTATGGTAATATATTTATCATAAAATATCGACTCCTGAGGAGAGAACACATGAACGTAGAATATATAAATCCTTTTATTGAAGCCAGTCAGTCAGTATTAGTGATGATGACGGGCATAAAGCCCGAATTGGGGAAGGTTCACTTAAGAAAAGCTCCTTTTCCCAGCGAGAATATTGCAGTTATAGTCGGTTTAACAGGTACAATCAGAGGACAAGTTGTTATCTCCTTTTCTCAAAATTCGGCTTTATCAATTGCGTCAGCAATGATGGGCGGTATGCCGGTGGCTGAACTGGATGAAATATCAAAAAGTGCAATAGCTGAGCTTGCTAATATGATAATGGGTAATACAGCAACAATACTGGCCAGCAGGGGTATCGGAATAGAGATTACACCTCCGTCGTTGCTGATGGGTGAAAGACTTATGATATCACCTGCGAATATGCAGACTATAAGTATTCCGCTAATTTTAGGTAATGAAAACAGAGTTGAAATAGATGTATCCTTGGAATCAAAAAAATAAATTAATCAACAGGTAGTCATCAGGGAGTAACACTGTGAAAATAAATATTGTTTTGGTAGAGCCGGAAATACCTCAAAATACCGGGAATATTGCACGATCCTGCGCTGCTACAGGGGCCGCACTGCATTTAGTGGGGCCCTTAGGCTTTTCGATAAGTGATCGCTATTTAAAGCGGGCAGGCCTTGACTATTGGAAATATGTCGATTTAAAATATTATAATAACCTTGAGGAGTTCTTTTATTTGAACAAAGGTGCAAACTTTTTGTTTTGCACGACAAAAGCTCAAAAATCTTACCATGAAATTCAATATTCAGAAGATTGTTTTCTTCTTTTTGGAAGAGAGACAAAAGGACTGCCTGAGTCATTGCTGAAATCAAATTATGAAAAATGTATACGTATTCCGATGCTGGATAATATACGTTCTTTGAATTTGTCCAATTCAGTAGCGATTGTTCTTTATGAAGCGCTAAGGCAGAATGATTTTAAGAATATGCAATTGAAAGGCCATCTTCATGGGGGAGAAGAGATTTAATCATATTTAACAGGCTGATTAACGGGTATCTTATATATAAGAATAAAAAAAAAGGCAGGTTATTTAATGAACGGACAACGTAAGAGAATAGGCATACTAACCGGGGGTGGAGATTGCCCCGGGTTAAACTCTGTTATAAGAGCGGTTGTAAAAACTTCTATCAATATTTATGGATATGAAATAATTGGTTTTACTGATGGGTATATGGGTTTGGTTAATAACCGTTTTAAAAAACTGGCCTTATCAGATGTATCCGGGCTTTTGGATAAAGGTGGAACCATTCTTGGTACGACCGACAGTTTCGATCCTTTTAAAATGGTTGTAGATAATGACGGTGAAAAACAGGAAAGAGATATGAGCGGCCGCATTATTGATAATTTAAAGATGCATAATATTGAGTGTCTTATTGTGATTGGAGGAATCAACACTATAACTACAGGATACAGACTGTCATTAAAGGGTGTTAAGGTTATTGCAATTCCTAAAAATATAGATAATGATATACCCGGTACAGATGCCACAATAGGGTTTATTTCTGCAGTAAACACTGCAACAGATGCACTTGATAAACTGCATTCTTCGGCTGAATCCCATCATCGGTTGATGCTTCTGGAGGTTATGGGAAGACGTGCCGGGTGGGTGGCTTTAGAATCAGGGATAGCCGGAGGAGCTGATATTATACTCATTCCTGAGATTCCTTATGATATAAATCTTGTAGCCAGAAAAATTTTAGAAAGAAAACGAACCGGCAAAAATTTCAGTATTATCTGTGTTTCGGAAGGGGCAGTTGCGGCCAAAGGGTCTGAATATATAGATGATTCTTGCCCGGAGTATACAAATCAGATGTATGGAGTAAGCTCCCGTATAGCTGCACAGCTGGAAAAGCTGACGCATCTTGAATCACGCGTTACTGTACTCGGGTATTTACAAAGAGGCGGCGAACCTTCACCCACCGATAGAATACTGTCAACAAGGCTTGGCGTTGAAGCTGTTAAAATGGCCGCAGAAGGAATTTATAATAAAATGGCTGGAATCGTAAATAACGAACTTTGCCCTATTGATTTAACCGAAGTGGCAAATAAATGCAAGCATGTACCTGTTGACGGAGAGCTTGTCAGGATTGCCAGAAATATGGGCGTTAGCTTTGGCGATTAACAACAATACTTTGGAGGCATTTCTCGTTTATGGATATTTTTAAACCAATAACATTAGAAGACATGGCATTATTCACTGATGTATTCAAAAGAATAAAGCCTATTGCTTCAGAATTTACTTTTCCTTATCTCTATATGTGGAGAAAAGATTACAACTTCAGTTATACAATAGTAGAAGATTATATATGCTTAATTTCCAGATCAAATGTATACCCGCCTTACAGTTTTTGTCCTATTCCGGTTAAGGGAGAGGATGATGAACAAAAGCTTAAAAAAGCTATAAGATTCATTGAGGAATATTTTGAGGAAAAAGGAATGTCCCTGCGTTATGCAAGGGTTAGCGAAAGCTGTATTGATAAACTGAAAGCAGTTTATCAGGACAGTGTTACCATTGAACCTCTCCCGCACACATTTGATTACGTGTATAATGCGTCAGATTTAATTAATCTTTCCGGTAAAAAATTCAGTAAAAAGAGAAATCATATAAGTAAATTTATGAGACTATACGGGGATTACGAATATGTACCGGTAACAGAAGAAAATCTGGACGAATGTATGAGAATACTTGATATGTGGGCAGATAAAAATGAGTCAGACCAAACCCCTGAGAATAGTGAAAGATTTGCATGCTATCAGCTATTTGAAAACTGGAACCGATTTACTTCGTTAAAGGGTGCCTTAATTAAAGTAAACGGAAGCTTTGAAGCCTTCACAATAGGTGAACTTTTGAACCCTGAAACCGCTTTAATACACATTGAAAAGGCGAATACAGACTATCACGGCCTGTATGCGTTAATAAACAGGGACTTTTGCAGGAATGAATGGAGCAATGTAAAATATATTAACCGCGAGGAGGATTTAGGTATTGCAGGTCTGCGAAAATCTAAATTATCATACAATCCGGCCTTTATGGTGAAGAAATTTTTAGTGAAGGTTTCACATTGACTTTAGTTCTGAATTTCTATAGTATGAAAAATGTAATGAATACAAGGGTTGGCTTTCCCCAGCCCGTTTTGCGTTTTAGTTATTAAGAGCTACCGTATCCAATTCAAGAGAACGAATTTTGGAGGTTGTACAATGTCAAAAAATCCTAAGATAGCAATCATTATGGGAAGCGATTCTGATTTCCCGGTTGTAGAGAGATGTATAAAAGTTCTTAAGGAGTTTGGTGTGGATTTTACGGTAAATGTTTGTTCAGCCCACAGGACACCCGATAAAGCGGCGGAACTTGCAAAAAATGCTGAGAAAAACGGTTATGATGCAATTATTGCAGCAGCGGGGAAAGCAGCACATTTGCCTGGAGTTTTGGCGGCTTTTACGGTTCTTCCGGTTATCGGCCTGCCAATAAAATCCTCTACGATGGATGGCCTTGATTCACTTTTGTCAATTGTACAAATGCCAACCGGCATCCCTGTAGCAACAGTTGCCATAAATGGCAGTGAAAATGCAGCTCTTCTTGCCATTCAGATTATTGGAGTGGCATATCCCGATTTAAGAATCAAATTCCATGAATATAAAAACAAATTAGCTAAACAAGTTGAAGTTAAAAACCAAATGCTTCAAGAGAAATTGCGGGGTATATAATAAATGAATAAAAGGATTTTTGATTTCAGTAACTTTGACGCCGAAAGTGATGGTATACATGAAGCTTGTGGTGTTCTTGGGATATCAGACTACAGGGATGATGATCTTGCACACATTATGTATTTTGGGCTATATGCACTTCAGCATCGGGGACAGGAAAGCTGCGGTATTGCAATAAATAATAATGGCGAAATAGTCGGGCAAAAGGGAATAGGCCTCGTGCCTGAGGTATTTACAGAAAAAACTCTTGATCGTATGGACGGCACGTCTGCAATCGGACACACCCGCTATTCCACCACTGGTGGCAGTTCAATCGAAAACAGTCAGCCCCTTATATTTAACTATAAGGGTGGAAGAATGGCTCTGGCGCATAACGGCAATCTGGTTAATGCAACAAAAATAAGGTATGAGCTGGAGAATAAAGGAGCTATTTTCCAAACTTCAACAGATTCCGAAGTAATAGCCAACTTAATATCACGTTATGGCTTGAAATATAAAGACCTTGAAGAAGTTCTCAAAAAGACCATGGATGTCATAGAAGGAGCGTATGCACTGGTTATTCTGACTCAGAAAAAATTGGTTGGAATACGCGATCCATGGGGGATGAGGCCTCTATGTATCGGGAAGATGGGAAACTCGTATGTTCTGGCATCGGAAAATTGCGCATTTGATGCAATTGGAGCTGATTTTATCAGAGATGTGGAACCCGGCGAAATGATATTTATAGAAGACGGTTCATTAAAATCAATTAAAACCAATTATAAAAAATCGCATAAATCATGTATTTTTGAACATATCTATTTTGCAAGACCGGACAGTGTTATAGACGGAGCTTCAATTTACAGGTCGCGTCTGGAAGCCGGAAGATTACTGGCAAGAGAATATCCGGTAGAGGCAGACCTTGTAGTGGGGGTTCCGGATTCAGGAATTACTGCGGCAATAGGTTATTCCCGGGAATCGGGTATTCCCTATGGAGAGGCCCTGATTAAAAACAGATATGTAGGAAGGACATTTATCCAGCCCAATCAAAAGCTTAGAGAACGCAGTGTCGGTATTAAATTAAATGCTTTGAGGGAAGAAATACAAGGTAAGAGAATTATTATTATTGACGATTCAATAGTACGTGGTACGACATCATATAGAATTGTTCAAATGCTAAAAAATGCGGGGGCCAAAGAGGTTCATATGAGAATCAGTTCGCCGCCCGTCTTAAATCCATGCTATTTCGGTATAGACATATCTTCTAAAGAACATTTAATTGCAGCAAATTATAGCATAGAAGAAATAAGGGAAAGCATTAATGCAGACAGTCTTGCTTTCTTATCTGTGGAAAGTCTCTTAAAAACACCTATCGGAGCCCCTGCCAACAGTTTTTGTACAGGCTGCTTTACAGGTGAGTATCCGATGAGTGTCCCATCACATACCAGTAGTTTTTCTGGAAATAAAAAATGTTAATTATTTATTATTTTATAGAAAGGCCAGGTTAGAAAATGACAAATTACAAGGAAGCCGGAGTAGATGTCGAAGCGGGGTATAAAGCTGTTAATCTTATGAAATCTCATGTAAAGAAAACGTTGCGACCGGAGGTGCTTACAGAGATTGGTGGTTTTGGCGGGCTCTTCAGCCTGGAAGGCATGAATTTTGAAAAGCCTGTACTTGTTTCGGGAACGGATGGTGTCGGAACGAAATTGAAGATTGCTTTCCTTATGGACAAGCATTATACCGTAGGCATTGACTGTGTTGCGATGTGTGCAAATGACGTGGTCTGCAGCGGGGCCCAGCCACTGTTTTTCCTGGATTATATAGCTTTAGGAAAGCTGATACCTGAAAAAGTCGAGCAAATTGTAAAAGGGGTATCGGATGGATGTATCCAGGCGGGATGTGCTTTAATTGGAGGGGAGACAGCTGAGATGCCAGGCTTTTATCCTGAAGACGAGTATGATTTGGCGGGTTTTGTTGTAGGTATCGCAGACCGGGACAAGCTTGTTACCGGAGAAAAGATTAAACCCAATGATATTCTAATTGGACTTGCCTCGTCCGGAATTCACAGCAATGGATATTCACTTGTAAGAAAAATATTTGATATTAACAAGGATGTTTTAGGAGAGTACAGGGAAATCCTGGGCAAGACTTTGGGGCAGGAACTTCTTACACCTACCCGGATATATGTTAAGACCATACTCAAACTGATTAAAAAATATAATATTAAAGGAATTTCCCACATAACAGGTGGAGGATTCCTGGAGAATATACCAAGAATGCTGCCCGTAGGCATGAAAGCTGTGGTTCATAAAGGTACATGGCCTGTCCATCCTGTGTTTAAGCTTATGCAGGAAAAGGGTAATGTCGCTGAGAAGGATATGTATAATACGTTTAATATGGGAATTGGTATGGTATTGGCTGTTCCGGCTGAGATAGCACCTTTTGTTGTGGCAGAAGCCAATAATCAGGGCGAGAAAGCCTATATAATCGGTGAGATAGTAAAGGGCGAGGAGAAAATTGAGATATGTTAAGAATCGGTGTTATGGTCTCAGGAGGGGGTACTAATCTTCAGGCTATTTTGGATAATATCAATAATGGTACGTTATCAGGTTGTCAAGTTGTTACTGTAGTGTCCAGCAAGCCGGATGCATTTGCGCTTGAACGGGCAAAAATAAACAATATCCCATCTAAGGTCATATCCAGGAAAGATTTTAATAGTATAGAAGAATACGACGACGCCCTTCTGACTCATATGCAAAGCTGTGGTGCAGAACTGGTTGTGTTAGCTGGATTCTTAAGCCATCTGGGTGAGAAATTTGTAAATGCATATAAAAATGCAATTATAAACGTACATCCTTCATTAATTCCGTCATTTTGCGGAAAAGGCTATTATGGGCTTATTCCTCATATTAAAGCTTTGGAATATGGTGTTAAAATAACCGGTGCCACTGTTCATTTTGTTGAGCTTGATTATGATTCCGGCCCCATAATATTACAAAAGGCCGTTGAGATATTACCGGGAGATACACCGGAAACTTTGCAAAAAAGAGTAATGGAACAGGCGGAATGGGAGATTTTGCCAATAGCTATAAAGCTCTTTAGCCAGAAAAAACTGAAAATAAACGGTCGACATGTAGAAATAGTTTAGAGGTGGATAATGAAAATTCTTGTTGTTGGAAGCGGAGGAAGAGAACACGCAATTTTGTGGAAACTGAAACAAAGCCCAAGGGTGACAAAGCTTTATTGCGCACCGGGAAACGGCGGTATTTCGGAGATAGCTGAATGTGTGCCTATCAAGGCTATAGATATTAATGGGATAGTTAAGTTCTCCCTGGAAAAAGCTATAGATATGGTTGTAGTAGCTCCCGATGATCCTCTGGCGGCTGGTATGGTTGATGCCCTTGAGAAAGTGGGAATTAGAGCATTAGGACCAAAGAAGAATGCTGCAATTATTGAAGCCAGTAAGGTGTTTTCAAAGGAGCTTATGAAAAAATATCATATTCCTACTGCGGCTTATGAAAGTTTTAATGATAGTAATTCAGCTATTGAATATGTAAAATCAGCTAAATTGCCGCTGGTTATTAAAGCAGACGGTCTAGCGCTCGGTAAAGGTGTTCTTATATGCAATACAACAGAGGAAGCGTTGACGGCCGTATCCTCGATTATGGAGGATAAGAAATTTGGAGACGCAGGGCAAAGGATTGTTGTGGAAGAGTTTATGACCGGTCCTGAGGTGTCTGTTCTGGCATTTACAGACGGGAAAACCGTTATACCGATGGTTAGCTCACAGGATCATAAAAGAGCATTCGATAATGACCAGGGCCTTAATACAGGAGGAATGGGGGCATTTTCACCCAGCAGGGTATACACTGAAGAACTTCAGGAAGAATGTTTGCGAACTATATTTATCCCGACTATAAAAGCCATGGAACTTGAGGGGAGACCGTTTAAAGGAATTTTATATTTTGGCTTAATGCTGACCCCTGATGGACCCAAAGTACTGGAATATAATGCCCGTTTCGGGGATCCGGAGACTCAGGTTGTGCTTCCTCGCCTTGAAACAGATTTGGTAGAAATTTTTGATGCAATTATTGATGAAAAGCTGGAGACAATAAAAATATCATGGTCATCACACTGTGCGGTTTGTGTTGTTATGGCATCTGGAGGATATCCGGAAAACTATGCAAAAGGTTATGAAATAACAGGCCTTGAAACCATAAAAAGTCAGGAAGATATAATGCTGTTTCATGCCGGAACAAAAAAAGAAAGTGAGAAATTCTATACCAATGGAGGACGTGTTCTGGGTGTTACAGCATTGGCTGAAGATATCGAAACAGCCCGAAAAAAAGCTTATGAGACAGTTTCTGCCATTTACTTTGAAAACGCACATTATAGAAAAGATATAGGTATAAAGTAGCACTTGAGGATAATGCCGGCAGAATAAGACCTGTCTGCCCAACCAATACTATATTGGGGAGGTGAGTTAGTCTTGAAGATTAACAGATCGATAGGCTGTTCTGTAACAGAATGCAGATACCATGCAAAAAGTGAGCCAATGTGCAGTCTGGAAAATATACAGGTTTCAAAAAATAAGCCAACGACTGCAACAACTGAGAGCGATACCGAATGTGCGAGCTTTGAAAAAGAATAGTGCAACAGGCCGGTTAATATCCGGCCTGTTTTAATTACAACAGAATGCAGACATAACAATATGTTTTTATAATTACCTATGTTACAATTAAATAGTCTATATTAACTATAATTAAAAGAGAAAAATATCTTTATAACTGCTTTTGTATACAGGGGGGCAACTTAAATGCAATACTTAATTTTGTCGATCGAAGTAATTCTTCCGATTTTTTTCATGCTTGCACTTGGATATTTAATCAGAGAACTTAATCTGGTCACCGTAAGCGGATTTAAAATGTTTAGCAGAGTGACATTTTACATTTTCATTCCGGCACTGTTATTTATAAACATTTATAAATCCAATTTGGCAAATAGCTTGAATATAAGGCTGATTGCTTATGCAATTATATCCTTATTCATAATGTGTGTAATACTCTATATACTTATACCGCGCATTATTAAAGACAGATGGGATCAGCCTGTTGTTATGCAGGGGATTTATCGGAGCAATTTTATTATTTATGGAATGTGTATAATACAGGCCATTTATCCAGATGGCGATATGGGTATGGTAGCATTGCTATCAGCCTTTGTAGTTCCTCTTTACAGTGTAGTAACCGTATTGCTTTTTGAGATGTACTCCGATAAAAAGAATAACAAAAAAGACTTATTCTTTAACGTAATTAAATCACCAATGGTATTCTCAGGAATTCTGGGACTGTTTTTTTTATTGACCAGACTGGAAATACCTGAAATATTACTGAGTCAGATAGAGAGCATATCAAAACTTGCAACCCCGATCGCTTTATTGTGTCTGGGAGGAACCTTTAAAATTCAGGCTCTGAAGCACCATAAAAAGCCTCTTTTGGTAGCATGCACAGGACGGCTGATCATAGTACCCTTAGTATTCTTATCAATTGCGATTCTTATGGGAATCAGAGGAATTGAATTAGCGACTTTAATGGCAATGTATGCTGCACCTGTAGCATCGTCTTCATTTCCCATGGCACAGGAGCTTGGGGGAAATGCCGAGTTGGCGGGAGAGATTGTAGTAATTACATCATTATTGTCAATTGCTACGGTGTTCAGCTGGGTTTTGATATTGTCATCCTCCGGGATGATTTAAATGTAACACCTTAAAATATAAAAATGACGCTTATAGCCATTATTGCCATGCCGACCATTAATCCCAGAACAGAAAGATTGTGCTCCCCATATTCTCTTGATGCAGGCAACAGTTCGTCAAGTGATATATACACCATAATACCTGCAACTGCACCGAAAATAATACCGAACATTGTGTCGGTTATCAGTCTGCCAAGAACGGCCATTGCGGCTATAGCACCCAGGGGTTCAGATAGACCGGAAAAAAGTGCTGCAAGAAGAGCTTTTTTTCTGCTGCCGGTGGAATAATAAACAGGTATAGAAATGGCTATTCCTTCAGGTATATTGTGAATTGCTATAGCCAAAGCAATTGACACACCCAAAGCAGAATTCTTCATTGTTGATACATAGGAGGCAATACCTTCGGGAAAATTGTGTAGAGTTACTGCTATCGCAGTAAATACACCGGTTCTAAGGAGCTTGCCTGTGTTTCTGTTACTGCCGGATATACTCGCTTTATACATCGATTCAATTCTTCTTGCTCTGTGGGGATGATTGGGCTCGGGTATAAACTCATTTATTAAAGCCATAAGAGTAATCCCAAAAAAGAAAGACAAAGCAGTAAGGATTTTACCGTTGACCGGGCCGTGTATATCACATAGATTTGTCTGAGATTCCTGGTAAAGCTCGATAAATGAAATATAAATCATAATGCCTGCGGATAACCCAAGCATTATGGATAAAGCCTTTGTACCGGTTTTTTTAAAGAGTACCGACATTAATCCACCGATACCGGTTGAAAGACCGGCAAGAGTTGCCAGACAAATTGATAAAACAACGTCAGAGTTCATACTGTTCCTTCAGTAACTACTACTTGCTTATATTTATGACAGACAAATCTTATAAATGTGGCATTATAAAAATAGAACTTAAATTCCTCGTTAGAGTTACAATTGTGTGTTAAAAATGCTTATGGTATAATATTTTCACCCATTTACGAAATCAGAGATTTCGAATGGGTCCCGAAAACATTGAAACATTAAGCAGGTTGGCCTGCTCTGCAGGCCATGCCGTCTGCGTCGGCACATAGCAATAAATTGCTATGCCTGAGCTTATGTTATAATAATCACTGATTTAAATAATATACTTATTGGAGTTTTGAAAATATGGGATTAGAGAGACAGAAGAGAATACGTAATTTTTGCATTATAGCGCATATTGACCATGGTAAATCCACTTTGGCAGACAGACTGCTCGAAAAAACAGGTGTGCTGACGTCTCGGGAGATGGATGCACAAGTTCTTGACAATATGGATATTGAAAGGGAACGGGGAATAACCATCAAGGCTCAAGCTGTCAGAATGATATATAAGGCATCTGACGGGGTTGAATATATATTAAACCTTATTGATACCCCGGGTCATGTTGACTTTAACTATGAGGTTTCCAGAAGTATAGCTGCCTGTGAAGGTGCGGTGCTGGTAGTCGACGCCTCACAAGGAATTGAAGCACAAACTTTGGCCAATGTATATCTTGCTGTTGAACATAATCTTGAGATAATGCCTGTTATCAACAAGATTGATCTTCCCAGTGCCAGACCTGACGAGATAATTCAGGAAATAGAGGATGTAATAGGTATAGAAGCACAGGGTGCTCCGCAAATTTCAGCGAAAAACGGAATTAATATTGAAAGTGTTTTGGAAGGGATAGTTAAGACCATACCGGCGCCTGCAGGAGACGAAGATGAGCCATTGAGAGCTTTAGTCTTTGACTCCTACTATGATGCGTATAAAGGCGTAGTTGCATATATCCGTGTCAAAGAGGGAAAAGCGCAGCTGGGTGATACTATTCGTATGATGCATACCGGAAAAGAGTTTGTAGTAACCGAAATCGGTTATTTAAGACCCGGAGGCCTAATTCCCAGCGACTCACTGCTTGCCGGCGAGGTGGGGTATTTATGCGCTAGTATTAAAAATGTTAAGGATTGTCGTGTAGGCGAAACTATAACGAATGCATCAAATCCGGCAAAAGATCCATTGCCGGGATACAAAAAGGCTGTCCCGATGGTGTTCTGCGGCATTTATCCCGCAGACGGCTCCAAATATGGCGATCTTCGGGATTCTCTTGAAAAATTACAGCTTAATGATGCTTCATTAATGTTTGAGCCTGAGACATCCAAAGCACTAGGCTTTGGTTTCCGTTGCGGATTTCTTGGATTGCTTCATATGGAGATTATTCAGGAGCGCCTGGAACGTGAATACAATCTTGATCTTATTACAACGGCGCCCAGTGTAATATATAAAATACTAAAAACCAACGGAGAAATAATTGAACTTGACAACCCCACAAATATGCCTGATCCGACACTCATTGAAAGTATGGAAGAGCCGGTAGTGAATGCTACAATAATGACCCCTACTGAATTTGTCGGCAATATTATGGAGCTTTGTCAGGAGCGGAGAGGGACGTATCTCGGCATGGAATACCTTGAGGAGACAAGGGCCATATTGAAATATGAAATACCGCTAAATGAAATAATATACGATTTCTTTGATGCATTGAAATCCCGTACCAAAGGGTATGCATCCTTAGATTATGAGTTTAAAGGCTATAAAGAATCAAACCTCGTTAAGCTGGATATAAGGATGAATAATGAGGTAGTTGATGCACTGTCCTTCATAATTCATGCTGACAAGGCATATTCAAGAGGAAGAAGAATGGCCGAGAAATTAAAGGAAACCATTCCGAGGCAAATGTTTGAGATTCCGATACAGGCCTGCATCGGTAATAAAATAATTGCAAGGGAAACCGTTAAAGCATATAGAAAAGACGTTCTTGCCAAGTGCTACGGGGGAGATATATCCCGTAAGAGAAAGCTGCTTGAAAAGCAGAAGGAAGGTAAAAAGCGCATGCGTCAGGTCGGCAGTGTAGAAGTGCCGCAAGAGGCATTTATGAGTGTTCTGAAGCTGGATACGTAAGATACTTACTGGTGCCTGTATTGAAAGGTTTATTGCATGAATCAAAAGAAAATTGGTTTATATATTCATATACCCTTCTGCAAAAAGAAATGCTATTATTGCGATTTTCCATCCTATTCGGGAATGGACGATTATTGGGAAGCATATATTGATGCATTGGCATCTGAGCTTATTCAAAAAGCAGATGAATTCCAAAACCCACATGTAGAAACTGTTTTTATCGGGGGTGGGACTCCGTCTCTGATTCCTGCAATGTGTATATCTAAAATACTGGATACCGTTTATTCGCATTATACGGTTTCAACGGATTGTGAATGCACTATCGAATGTAATCCGGGTACCTTAACCGGCGATAAGCTAAAGGCGTATAAGGATCATGGTGTGAACCGCCTCAGTATTGGATTGCAGGCTTGTCAGGATGAAATCTTAAAAAAGCTTGGCAGAATTCACACCTGTGAAGATTTTTTATTTTCCCTGGAACTGGCACGAAAACATGAATTTGATAATATAAATGCCGATATTATATTTAGTATTCCTTATCAGACTTTTGCACACTGGCAGGAGACGATATCACTGATTATATCTTTAGATCTGGCTCATGTTTCATGTTACAGCTTACTAATTGAAGATAATACAGTTTACGGTAAGATGAAAAAAGAAGGTATTATTAAAGAGGCAGACGATGAACTGGACAGAAAGATGTATCATTATGCTGTTGACAGCTTAAATGCAGCCGGACTATACCAGTATGAAATATCTAACTTTGCGAAACCTCATTTAAGGTGCCGGCATAATATGAATTACTGGAGAAGGGGTGAATATCTCGGAGTTGGTGCAGGCGCACATTCACATTATAATAAAAGACGCTTTGCAAATATATCGGATATTTCCATGTACATTAAAGGTGTTAACAGCAGGAGTTTAATTTTATCGGAGGACAGTTATCTTTCAAGGGAGAACGAACTTGAAGAAAGTATTTTTTTAGGACTGCGGCTAAATGAAGGAATTGACTTAAACAAGCTTTCTAAAGAGTTTGGGATAGATTTGGAGAGAAAGAATAAGAAAAAACTTGAACATTTAACATTACAAGGATTTGTTGAACAAGAGGGATCTATAGTAAAATTAACAAAAAAAGGGATGGATCTGGCCAATGCAATTATTGTCGAATTAATTTAGTTAAATATAATAAACAAAGGATATTAAGGGAGGGATCTTGATGGAGAAAAAGAACGAAAAAGACATAGCGTTAGCAATACCTGAGCTTTCAGAGATCAGCAACAGCTATATGGAGGATTTTCTTGGAGAGATTCAGGAAATTCTGGATGAAATCGAGCTTGAACTTGTAAATTTAGAAATGGATCCCGGTAATAAGGAATGCCTGAATTCTATTTATTGCAGCTTCCACACAATCAGAGGGCTCTCGGGACTGCTTAACAATACTACCTGCATAAAAATCACTGTAGCTACTGAAGAACTGCTGGAGACAGTAAGAAAATATAGTCCCGTAATATCAAAAACAATAATCAATTTGATTCTGGATTCCATAGACTTTATAAAAAAGCTGAACAATAACCCTGAACTGATTGAGGACAGTAAGTTCTACGGTGAAGTTGGCCGTCACTTAATTAATCTGAACAAAATTAAAGACGACATTCTTTTAGAAGTACGTAAGCCTATGACAAGAGATGCCCGGATAGGGGAAATCCTGGTTCAGGAGGGCGCATTGGCTCAATCAGAAGTTGAGGACGTTCTGAAAAAACAAAATAAAAGCAATAACAGAATGAAGTTTGGGGAAATTGTACTGAGAGAGAAAAAAGTTGATGCATCTGATATTATAAAAGCTATTCGAATGCAGAAGGTTCGCAATACCAATTCTGTAGATCAATATGTCAGGATTCCTCTGGAGAGACTGGATCAGATTATTGAAATTATTCAGAATGTAAGTACTTTATATGATTCGGTAAAAGATGAGGCTGTTCTTCGCTTTGGCAGCAACGATGCACTGACTATTGAGTCGACAAAAGCATATCATTTAATTACGGATGTCAGGAATATATTAAAAGAATTACGGATGGTTAATCTGCAGCAAGCATTCCAGAAGCTTACGCGGCTAGTGTGTTCAATAATTGAGGAGAATCATCTGGAAGTCATGTTTTCTACTCTGGGTGAGAATATTGAAGTGGACAAGGAGATTGCAGACAGAATTGCCCTTCCAATTGGAGATTTAATCTGGTTGCTCCTTGATAAGGCATACAGCAGGAAGGAAAATAATAACAATAAACGTATCGGTAGTATTGAAGTGGTTGCCTACGAAGAGAGTAATACTGTTCATATCGATATTACAAGTGATGTTGCTACTGATATAGAGGAACTGAAATCAGACAATAAGTACATTGAAAATATGCAAAAGCTTAATTATTTAAAATGCCGGCTGGAAACCGATGACATGCATGGTGAAGGTGTAAGAATGTCTGTTATAATTCAGAGATAGTTTTATCAAAATACATAATATAGTGGTGTTATGATAAAAAATACCCTTGTAGTGGTGCAAGGGTATTTGTTTTGCCTGTTTGCAACGTTATCACATTTAAAAATTGGAATACTTGACAAAGAGATAGTACAATGATATTTTTATATTAGCACTCAATGGGTGAGAGTGCTAACAATAGAACGGGGGTGAAGGTAATGGTCCGGGATAACGAGCTTAGTGAAAGAAAACGAAGTATACTGAAATCCATTATAGATGATTATATACAATCGGCACAGCCTGTCGGGTCCAGGACTATTGCCAGAAAGCATGAATTAGGCCTCGGTTCTGCTACTATACGCAACGAAATGGCTGACCTGGAGGAATTAGGATATATTACACAACCTCATACATCCGCCGGAAGAACGCCCACTGATAAAGGGTACCGTTTTTATGTGGAGAATTTAATGCAGATTCATAGCCTTGCTAAGGATGAAATGGCCTTAATCAGAAAGGCTATGAATGAAAAAATAGAGGAAATTAACGAGCTTATCAAAAGAGCAAGTACAATTATTTCAAATATAACAGGTTATACTGCCGTGGTAATGTCGCCGCAGCTTACAAGAACTGTGATAAAGTCAGTTAAGTTGTTAGGTATTGATGAAAAAAGGCTACTGATTGTAGTGGTTGCGGGGGGCGGAATAGTTCATAACAGGCTGATCAGCCACGATAGTTTAATTGATGGCTCACATATAGAAAAGCTTAATCAAGCTTTTAATATAATTATTTCAGGTAAAACCATGGACCAGATTTCAATGCCGGTAGTAAAGGAGCTTCAAAGAGATATTGATGTTCCTAAAGAAGTGCTGATTCCCATCTTTGAAGCCATAGAAGACTGTGTCCGGAAAATCGAAACTGCAGATTTTTATATTGATGGCATAACCAATATATTGAACTATCCTGAGTTTAACGATCTAATGAAGGCACGGGAGGTTTTGGATATTCTCAAGGAAAAAGAGATCATAAACCAGTTGATTTTTGAAGGATCAAAAAAACAGCAGCTTGAGTTCAAAATCGGCAGTGAAAATGAAATTAATGAAATGAAGGATTTAAGTGTAATAACAACTGTCTATGGTCGAAAAGGCAAGGATATTGGAACCATCGGAGTCATAGGTCCGACACGTATGACTTACGGAAAGGTGGTTTCTTCAATAAAATACATCAGAGAGCTTCTGAACAGAGAAATAATAAAAATATTTGGGGATGATCTCTGATAGGTGCGAAAGGAAGTAAATAATGACAAAGAACAGCGATGTTGCTCCAAAGAAGAAAATCAGTACTGATGAAGATGTTGAAATAGCAACTGAGGCTTCTGTACAAAACGATGATAATGGTTTGGACAAACAAAACGAAGATATTGATCTTAATGAAGCTATTAAAAAGAAAGACGCAGAGTTGAACGAATTAGTCGATAGGATGCAGCGCCTGGCTGCAGAATACGACAACTTTCGGAAAAGGACTCAGAAAGAGAAAGAAAGAATTTATATTGATGCACTCGTTGATGTAGTAGGCAAATTTCTTCCGGTAGTAGATAATCTGGAACGGGCTGTTACAGCGGCTGAACAAGAAGAAAACAAAGGAATTCTGGAAGGAATAAATCTAATTTACAAGCAAACAATGGATGCGCTGGATAAACTGGGTGTTAAACCCATTGAAGCTGTTGGTACGTGTTTTGACCCTGAAATTCATAATGCCGTTATGCATGTTGAGGATGATTCCCTTGAGTGCAACATAGTAACAGAAGAGTTTCAAAAAGGCTACATTTACAGAGATGAAGTAGTAATACGGCATTCGGTGGTAAAGGTAGCAAACTGACAAAATATATCACAGCATAAAATATTACAAATAATAAAATTGTACTCTTTGACCTTAAATATAATAACAGGAGAGTGTTTAAAATGGCAAAAGTTATAGGTATAGACCTTGGAACAACTAATTCGTGTGTCGCTGTAATGGAAGGCGGCGAGCCCGTTGTAATCACAAATGCAGAAGGAAACCGCACAACTCCGTCAGTTGTAGCCTTTTCTAAAACAGGGGAGAGACTTGTTGGGCAAGTTGCAAAGCGACAGGCTATTACAAACCCTGAAAGAACTGTTATGTCCGTAAAAAGAGATATGGGCACTGACAGAAAGATTAAAATCGATGAAAAAAGTTTTACTCCTCAGGAAATTTCGGCAATGGTATTGCAGAAATTAAAAGCGGACGCAGAGGCATACCTGGGAGAAAAAGTTAACCAGGCTGTTATTACGGTTCCTGCATATTTTTCTGACTCGCAGCGTCAGGCAACAAAAGATGCCGGCAAAATTGCGGGTCTCGAAGTATTGCGAATAATTAATGAGCCAACTGCTGCAGCGTTGGCTTATGGTTTGGATAAAGAAAGTGATCAGAAGATTCTTGTTTTTGACTTAGGTGGCGGAACATTTGACGTATCCATTCTTGAGATAGGAGACGGTGTTTTTGAGGTTCTGGCAACCAGCGGGAACAATCGATTAGGTGGTGACGATTTTGATCAGAGAGTCATTGATTGGCTCGCTGATGAATTCAAGAAAGATAATGGAATTGATTTAAGAAACGATAAAATGGCAATGCAGCGCCTAAAAGAAGCAGCGGAGAAAGCTAAAATTGAGCTCTCCAGTGTTGCACAATCAAATATAAACCTGCCTTTTATTACTGCTGATGCATCAGGACCTAAGCACCTGGATACTAACTTAACCCGTGCTAAATTTGATGAATTAACAGCAGATTTGGTAGAAAAGACAATGGAACCACTGCGCAAAGCGCTGTCTGACGCCGGCCTTTCACCCAACGAGATTGACAGAGTATTACTGGTAGGCGGTTCAACCCGTATTCCGGCTGTTCAGGATGGTGTTAAGAAATTCTTAGGTAAAGAACCTTTTAAGGGAATAAACCCCGATGAATGTGTTGCAATTGGAGCAGCTATACAGGCTGGTGTACTTTCCGGAGAAGTCAAAGATTTACTCCTTTTAGATGTAACTCCGCTATCTCTCGGAATTGAAACCCTCGGTGGTGTATTTACCAAATTGATTGAAAGGAATACAACAATCCCTACAAAGAAGAGTCAAATCTTTTCAACTGCTGCTGACGGACAAACCAGTGTTGACATAAAGGTTTACCAGGGTGAGCGTGAGATGGCTGCTCATAACAAGCTATTAGGGAATTTCCAGCTTACAGGTATTCCGCCGGCTCCCCGTGGAGTTCCTCAGATAGAAGTTACATTTGATATTGATGCCAATGGTATTGTTCATGTATCGGCAAAGGATATGGGGACAGGAAATGAACAGAATATAACCATAACCGCAAGCAGCAACTTAAGTGAAGCCGATATCGAAAAGGCCATTAAAGAAGCTGAAAGATTTGCTGCTGAAGACAAAAAGCAAAAAGAAAGCATTGAAGTCCGTAATGAAGCTGACAGCCTGGTTTATCAAACTGAGAAGACGCTGAAAGATATGGGTGACAAGCTGAGTGCTGAGGATAAATCTGCAATCGAAGCCGAGATTAACAAAGTTAAGGAAGCTCTTAAAGGCAGTGATACTGCTGCAATCAAGCAGGCAACTGAGAGTTTGACTCAGGCATTCTATGGCATCTCACAGAAATTATATCAACAAAATCCTCAGGGACAAGGACCCAATCCGGATGCCGGATTTAATCCCGGTGCTGATGGCAATGCCCAAGACAATGTTTATAATGCTGATTATAAAGTAGTTGATGAGGATGATAAACAATAAAATAGACAGGTTAGAGCCATAATTCTAAAATAAATTTGCTAATATTAATTTGGAACGGTATTTGTCTGGAATATGTGGTATAATATGCCCGCAAGCGCTTGCATAGCAAAATACGGTTGTGGTCATGTTACACTATCTCCGTATTAGGGACCTCCCGCTTACCCAAATTTAAGGTTTCGGTAACATATCGGAGGCATTGAAACTATGTATGAAAGACATTTACCGTTTCATCTTTGTACATATGAAGCTAAATTGGAGGGTTAATCTTGGCTGAAAAGAGAGATTATTACGAGGTGCTTGGTGTATCAAAACAGGCATCCCCTGAAGATATAAAAAAGGCTTACAGAAAGCTGGCCAAAAAATACCATCCGGATATTAATCCGGGTGATAAAAATGCGGAAGCAATGTTTAAAGAAGTAAATGAAGCCTACAGCGTATTAAGTGATGAGCAAAAGCGCTCCAGTTACGACCGTTTCGGGCATGCTGCCTTTGACGGTACAGGGGGTGGTTTTAGCGGATTTGATGGTTTTGGCTTTGGCGGGTTGGATGATCTTTTTGAAACATTTATGGGCGGAGGCTTTGGAAGGAGCAGGAAAAGCGGCCGTAACGGGCCTGTCCGGGGTAAAGATATTCAGTATTCTGTAGAAATTACTTTTGAAGAAGCAGCATTTGGTGTAACTAAGGAAATACCAATAACCAGGATGCAAACCTGTACTAAATGCAGCGGAACCGGTGCAAAGCCCGGAACTACACCGGAAAACTGCAAGAAATGTCAGGGAACAGGGCAAGTGCGTTATTCGCAGGTAACACCTTTTGGTCAGTTCGTTAATGTAAAGACATGCGATGTATGTAATGGTGAGGGTAAGATAATAAGTCAACCTTGCGAGACATGTCATGGTAAAGCAAGGGTATCAAAGAATTCGAGAATAAGCTTGAACATTCCTGCCGGAATTGATGATGGTCAAACCATATCTCTGAAAGGTGAAGGCGAATCAGGCCTTAGGGGTGGTCCGTCAGGCGATTTGTATGTGATAATACATATAATGCCCCATGCAATATTTAAACGGGAAGGCTATGATGTTGTTTGTGATATACCAGTATCGTTTACACAGGCGGCTTTAGGAGCCGAAATCGACATTCCCACCATCGATGGTATAATAAAGTATAACATTCCTGAAGGGACCCAGACCTCCACTGTTTTCAAGTTAAAAGGTAAAGGAATAAAGCGTCTGAGAAGTAATACCAGGGGAGATCAATATATTCGTGTGAATGTTGAAGTACCCACAAAACTATCTCAGAAGCAAAAAGAACTACTGCGTCAATTTGCCGACATCAGTGGTGATGAAGGGCTCGAACAGAAAAAGGGATTTTTCGAGAAAGTAAGAGATATATTTAAAGAGTGAAAGCAGGTATCCTATGAAATGGATAGAAGTGTCAGTCAGAACGACACATGAAGCATCTGAAGCAATAGCCGAGAAGTTTATGAATATGGGAGCGAACGGGACTGAAATGGTTGACCCGACAGCGTTTCGCCAAGTCCTCGAAAACAACAGGTATCTTGATTATGCTGATGATGGAACAATAGAGAAATACGGAACTGACGTCATTGTTAAAGCCTACTTTTCAGATGAGCTCAGCCCCATAGCTATAACTGATGAGATTAAGCTTTTTCTGGACAGTATTTCCAATTATATTAATATTGGTCCCGGGGAGGTAAAATATACCCTGCGAGACGATACCGAATGGAAAGATGCGTGGAAACAATATTTTAAGCCTTTTAAGTTTACCGAAACAATAGTGATTAAACCAAGCTGGGAAGAATACGTTCCCCGGGAAGATGAGATAGTTATTGAGATGGACCCGGGAATGGCCTTTGGAACAGGGACTCATGAAACAACAAAAATGTGTGCTTTATTAGGTGAGAAGCTTTTAAGGAAGAATGACAGAGTACTGGATCTTGGATGCGGAACAGCTATATTAGGGATTTTAGCTGCCAAGCTTGGTGCATCATCAATCCTGGCCGTAGATATAGATAATGCCTCTGTTAAGACGGCTCGACAGAATATTGATAATAATGGAGAAACAAACAGAATCCAGGTGATGCGGGGCGTATTGAATGATGTTCCTGAAGAAGCCTTCGATTTGATATTTATTAACATTATTGCAGATGTTATTATTGAAATATCTACGGATATAAAGAAATATGTAAAAAGCGGAACAAATATAATACTTTCGGGGATTATAAAGGGACGAAAAGCCGAAGTTAAAAGAAAGTATTCAGACTTGGGCTTTATTCTTATTGATGAAATGAATATGGGAGAGTGGGAGGCGATGGTTTTTCGTGCATAGATTTATTGTCTCTCCCGATAATATCCAGAATGATAAAATAACACTTGAGGGGGATGATTTAAAACATTTACGACAGGTATTGAGGCTCAAACCCGGAGATACAATACATGTATTTGACGGGAGCGGTGTCGAATACGAAGCAGTTATTTTTTCTTTGGAGAAATTTAGAGCAATCGCTGAAATTAAAGCTGTCTTCCAAGCAGAAACAGAACCTCAAACCCGTGTTACCCTGTTTCAGGGTCTGCCAAAAGGTGAAAAAATGGATCTTATCATACAAAAAAGCGTAGAATTGGGTGTCCATAGGATAAACCCTGTTATAACAAACAGGACTGTTGTGAAGCTAAATGAATCAGACAGCAAAAAAAAGACAGAGCGCTGGTCAAGGATAGCCAGGGAAGCTGCAAAGCAATGTCGCAGAGCCTACGTCCCCGAGGTTACAGAACCAATAACATTTGATGAGGCTTTGAGAAAAGCTGAACCCTTTGGTGCAGCTTTATTATTATATGAAAACGAAGCAAAAAAATGTTTGAAAGAAACACTGAAATGTTATAATATTAATAAGATTAGGGATATCGCACTGTTTGTCGGGCCGGAAGGCGGTTTTGCACATCAGGAAGTGGAAGATTGTGCAAATTTAGGTTACGACATAGTGAGTTTAGGAAAACGGATATTAAGAGTAGAAACCGCCACTATTTCTGTCCTTTCAATTATAATGTATGAGATGGGTGAAATAAATTTATGAGTAAGATTACTTTTGTTATTACTGATGATGCTATATTTATGCGAACCCTATTAAGAAAAATTATTGAGCAATCTGATGAATACGAAGTTGTCGGTGAAGCATCCAATGGCCATGAAGCTATTGCTGCTGCGAAAAAGTATCAACCCGATATTTTGACTTTAGATATTACTATGCCTGAGATGGATGGAATCCAGGCTGTCAAGGAAATCTTAAAAGTTAGCCCGAAAACGCGTATTATAATGGTTTCGGCGATGGGTCAGCAGTCAATGGTTATTGAAGCCATAAAACAGGGAGCCAAGGACTTTGTTGTGAAACCCTTTGATAAATCAAGGGTCTACCAGTCAATCAGGAATGTTCTTGCTATGGATAAATAAATTTTACATGTAAGTTAAGGAGTATTTAATTTAATGCTGAGAAGTATGACCGGCTTCGGCCATTGTGAGTATACAGAACAGGATATTACTTTTACAATTGAAATAAAAACTGTAAATCATCGATATAGCGACATCTTTCTTAGAATGCCGAAACAGCTTTCACCCTTTGAAGAACTGATACGTTCCCTTACCTTAGCAAAAATACAAAGGGGAAAGGTCGATATCTACATAACCTATGAAAATAAATCCTCTGACTTTCAGGAGGTAATACTTGATGAAGGACTTGCGAAAGCCTACTGTGATGCAATGAGAAGAATTTCATCTAATCTTGGGCTCAGAGACGATATATCGGCTACATCTTTAGCCCGTTTTCCTGATATTATAAAGGTTGAGAAACAGGACAATAACGAGGAAGTCGGTAAGATCTTAGAAAAGGCTTTTAGCTTAGCCCTTGAAGAACTTATACAGATGAGGACCCGGGAAGGTGAGAAGCTTAAAGAAAGCCTATTTGCAAACCTTTCGTCAATTGAAACATATATCGGAATAATTTGCGAAAAAGCTCCACTTGTTGTAAAAGAGTATAAAGAAAAACTTGAGGCAAGATTATCGGAGCTGATTGATCTGGAAATGGTTGATCAGGGCCGGATTGCCACAGAAGTTGCGTTATTTGCTGATAAATGCAGTATAGATGAAGAGCTTGTCAGGTTAAAAAGTCATATTATGCAAATGAGAGAAATGCTGAACGTCGGCAGCCCGGTTGGTAAAAAAGCAGATTTTTTAATCCAGGAAATGAACAGAGAAGTTAATACAATAGGATCAAAAGCAAGCGATATAGATATTACACGAAATGTAGTTGAACTAAAAAGTGAAATTGAAAAGTTACGGGAACAAATACAGAATATTGAATAGTAGATAAAAAGGAGGCGCTTTATGAAACTAATAAACGTTGGGTTTGGAAATATGGTTTCTGCAAATAAAATAGTAGCTATTGTCAGCCCTGAATCGGCGCCTATAAAACGAATTATACAAGAAGGAAGAGAGCGTGGGGTCCTGATAGATGCCACCTATGGGAGAAGAACACGTGCTGTTATTATAACAGACAGCGATCACGTTATTCTGTCTGCTCTTCAGCCTGAAACAGTTGCCAGCAGAATGCAGGACCTGGAAGAAGATTCTGATGGTGAGACTTTGAAGAAAAATAAGCCCGAACGGGAGGCAAATATATGAATCCGGGTTTACTATTAGTAGTATCGGGACCAGCCGGAGTGGGTAAGGGTACTATAGTACGAAAAATGATGGAGAATGACACTAAGTTTGTTTTTTCAGTTTCTGCTACATCGCGGGTTCCCAGAGCCAACGAAAGTGAAGGAAAAAACTACTACTATAAGACCAGAGAACAATTTGAGGAAATGATAAAAAATGATGAACTGTTAGAATGGGTGGAATACTGCGGAAATTACTACGGAACCCCCAGAGACCTCGTTTGCAGAGAAATAGAAAAAGGAAATGTAGTAATACTTGAAATTGAGGTTGATGGAGCACTTAATGTAAAGAGGCTTTTCCCTGATTGCGTGCTCTGTTTTATAATTCCACCGGATTTTGATGAGCTTGAGAAAAGACTCCGGGGAAGAGGAACTGATACTGAGGAATCAATAATAAGCAGACTTTCAAGGGCAAAAGAAGAATTTAAATACTTAGATAAATATGACTATTTAGTAGTGAACGACAGTATAGAAAATGCCACACAAAGATTTATCAGCATAGTACAGGCTGAACAAATGAGAACAAATAGAAATCAGTCATTAATAAATAAATTTAAGAATATTTGAGGAGTTGAATTATTATGATTTATCCCCCGATGTCTTCTTTATTGGAGAAGGTTGACAGCCGATATACGTTAGCCATTTTAATAGCTAAACGTGCCCGCATGCTGACCAATGGAGCACAGAAGCTTACGGACTATAATACCGACAAGGCTGTGACCCTTGCCATACATGAAATAAATGAGGGAAATATAACTTATCACAAGGTCAAAAAACCTCAGCTAACACATGAGAATATGGTTGAGGCTTCACTAAACAGTATCGAGGATCAAGCTTAGCAAATTAATAGTAACATACAGGAGGAATAATAGATGCAGTTTGAAAAAACCATGGACAAAGTGGTCGCGCTGTGTAAAAACCGTGGCTTTATTTTTCAGGGGTCAGAGATTTATGACGGGCTTGCCAACACTTGGGATTATGGTCCGTTAGGTGTTGAGTTTAAAAATAATGTTAAAAAAGCCTGGTGGAAAAAGTTTATTCAGGAAAGCCCTTATAATGTAGGGGTTGATTGTGCTATCCTGATGAATCCGCAAGTTTGGGTGGCTTCCGGTCATGTAGGAGGATTTTCAGATCCTCGTGTTGATTGTAAACAGTGTAAAACAAGACATAGAGCAGATAAAATTATTGAAGATTTTAACATAGAGAATAATATTGAAATGGCTGTGGACGGTCTGCCAAATGATGTAATGACAGCCTATATGAAAGAAAAAAATATTCCGTGTCCTAATTGCGGTTCACATGATTTTACCGATATAAGAAAATTCAATCTTATGTTTAAAACCTTCCAGGGCGTTACCGAGGATTCTAAGAATGAGATATATCTGAGACCTGAAACAGCTCAGGGTATATTTGTCAATTTTAAGAATGTTCAAAGAACAACCCGTAAGAAAATACCCTTTGGCATAGGCCAAATAGGTAAATCATTCAGAAACGAAATCACTCCCGGCAATTTCACATTTAGAACAAGAGAGTTTGAACAAATGGAACTGGAATTCTTCTGTGAACCCGGGACCGATCTGGAATGGTTCCATTACTGGAAGGATTTTTGTAAAAACTGGTTGATTAGTCTTGGCATGAAAGAAGAAAATATAAGGATGCGTGATCATTCGAAGGAAGAACTGTCTCATTACAGCAAGGCTACCACTGACATAGAGTTCAAATTTCCATTTGGATGGGGCGAGCTTTGGGGTATTGCCGATCGTACAGATTTTGACTTAAAGCAGCATATGGAGCATGCAAAAGAGGATTTATCATACTTTGATCCTATAAAAAATGAAAAGTATATCCCATATTGTGTTGAGCCGTCATTAGGAGCCGACCGCGTCACTTTGGCCTTTTTATGTGACGCCTATGATGAAGAAGAAGTGTCTGAAGGTGATGTGAGAACCGTATTGAGATTACATCCATACCTTGCACCTGTGAAAGCTGCAGTACTACCTCTGTCGAAAAAACTCTCCGATCAGGCTTTCAAAATTTATGAATCTCTCAGCAAGGAATTTGTATGTGAGTTTGATGATGCCGGTTCAATTGGAAAGCGCTATAGAAGACAGGACGAAATCGGCACACCATATTGTATTACTTTTGACTTTGATTCTTTAGAAGATGATTGCATCACAGTACGTGAACGTGATACAATGCAACAGGTAAGAATACCAATTAAAGAATTAAATGGATTTTTAAAGGATAAGATATTATTCTAGTTACAGGAAAGCAAGAATTGCTTTTATTATAAAATCAGGAGGTAGTATAAATGGCGAAATACGTATATCTCTTCAGTGAAGGAAATGCTTCAATGAGGAATTTGCTTGGTGGAAAGGGTGCTAATCTGGCTGAGATGACAGGCCTTGGGTTGCCGGTTCCAAGAGGTTTTACAGTCACAACCGAGGCTTGCACAAGGTATTATCAAGATGGACAGAAAATTTCTAAGGATATTGAAGAAGAAATTTATCAATATCTTATCAAAATGGAGCAGATAGTAGAAAAACAGTTTGGTAATCCTGAAAATCCGTTACTTGTATCGGTTCGTTCAGGTTCAAGAGCATCAATGCCGGGTATGATGGATACAATCCTTAATCTCGGTCTTAATGACGTTGTTGTAGAGGGACTTGCAAAGCTTACAAATAATCCAAGATTCGCATATGACAGCTATAGAAGATTTATACACATGTTCAGCGATGTTGTTATGGGTATTGAAAAGAATAAGTTTGAACACCTGTTGCAGACAATGAAGAATAATAAAGGTGTTAAGCTGGATACCGACCTGAATGCCGACGATTTAAAAAATCTTGTTGTGCAGTACAAAGACCTTTACAAAAAAGAAATGGGCAAAGATTTCCCTCAGAACCCGAGAGAACAGCTCATGGAAGCAGTCAAGGCAGTATTCCGCTCATGGGATAATCCTCGTGCTATTTACTATCGTCGTATGAATGATATTCCAAGTGACTGGGGCACCGCTGTAAACGTACAGGAAATGGTTTACGGTAATATGGGCGAGGATTCAGGTACAGGAGTTGCGTTTACCCGTAATCCTTCGACCGGGGAGAAGAAGCTCTACGGAGAATTCCTAATGAATGCTCAGGGCGAGGATGTTGTTGCAGGTATCCGTACCCCTCAATCTATTGACCAGCTTAAGGATACAAACCCCGAAGCATATGACCAGTTTGTAAAAATAGCACATACCCTTGAAAATCACTATCGTGACATGCAGGATATGGAGTTTACAATTGAACGTGGTAAATTATTCATGCTTCAGACCAGAAATGGTAAACGTACTGCTCAGGCTGCACTGAAAATAGCTGTAGATTTGGTCAGCGAAGGTATGATTACCAAGGAAGAAGCTATATTGAAAGTAGACCCCAAGCAGCTTGATTCACTGCTCCACCCGAATTTCGAGGCAAAAACATTAAAAGCTGCAAAGCCTATAGCAAAAGGTCTTCCCGCTTCTCCAGGTGCGGCAACCGGAAAAGTTTACTTTACAGCAGAGGATGCTACGGCCGCATTTGCCAACGGAGAAAAAATGATAATTCTTGTACGTGTAGAGACTTCTCCGGAAGACATTGAAGGCATGCATGTTTCTCAGGGATTCCTGACCGCCCGCGGTGGAATGACCTCCCACGCAGCCGTTGTTGCCCGTGGCATGGGAAGATGCTGTGTAGCCGGTTGTGGTGAGCTGAGAATTGATGAAGCCGGTAAGAAATTTACAGATGCGGCCGGAAATGTTTATAGAGAAGGTGACTGGATTTCTCTTGACGGTTCTACCGGTAACGTTTATGCAGGTCAATTGCCTACAGTTGCTCCTGAACTTACAGGCGATTTTGGAAAGTTTATGGCATGGGCAGACGAAATTAGAATGTTGAAGGTAAGAACAAATGCCGATACCCCTGCAGATGCAGCTCAAGCATTTAACTTCGGCGCTGAAGGAATCGGGCTGTGCCGTACCGAGCACATGTTCTTTGAAGGCGAAAGAATTAAGGCAATGCGTGAAATGATAGTTTCCCGTACAGAGGAACAAAGAAGAAAGGCTCTTGATAAATTGCTTCCAATGCAAAGAAAAGATTTTGAGGGACTTTTCCGTGAAATGAAGGGTCATCCTGTTACCATTCGCTATTTAGATCCTCCTCTACATGAATTCTTGCCTCAGGCTGATGGTGACATCAGAAATCTGGCTGACGATATGGGTATGAGCTATGACGATCTTAAGGCTATTGTGGAAAGCTTACACGAGTTTAATCCTATGATGGGTCACCGTGGATGCCGTCTGGCTGTATCATATCCTGAAATTGCGGAAATGCAGACCAGAGCTGTTATAGAGGCTGCTATTAATGTAAATAAGGAAGGTATGAGTGTTGTTCCGGAAATTATGATTCCTCTTGTAGGAGATGTTAAGGAATTACAGTATGTTAAAGATGTTGTTGTAAAAACTGCTGATGAAATAATCGAAAAAGCCGGAGTTGACCTTAAGTACATGGTGGGAACCATGCTTGAGATTCCCAGAGCTGCTTTAACAGCTGACGAAATTGCTAAAGAAGCAGAATTCTTCTCTTTCGGAACCAATGACCTTACACAGATGACTTTCGGATTCTCACGTGACGATGCTGGTAACTTCCTCGAAGATTACTATGCAAAGAAAATTTATGAATCTGATCCTTTTGCCAAACTTGATCAAACAGGTGTTGGTAAATTAGTTGAAATGGCAGTTCAATTAGGGAAGAAGACTCGTCCTGATATCAAACTGGGTATCTGCGGTGAGCACGGTGGAGAGCCTTCATCAGTTGAATTCTGCCACAGAGTGGGATTGAATTATGTATCCTGTTCACCATTCCGTGTGCCGATTGCCCGTCTGGCAGCAGCACAGGCTCAGGTTAATAACCCTAGAAAATAAAGAACAAAAATTATAAACAAAAAAAGCTAATCAGGGCATTATCTCTTAATATAGTAAGGATAATGCCCTGTTTTATATGTTTTTCCTTGTGTGTAATTTTTTAATTATTTACTAAGTGAATTCTAATGTTTCTCCTTATATTTATTAAAAGTATATTAGCTTTAAGAATCTAATGAAAGGGCTGACGCATGTTAGCTCTTTTTAGTTTATTTGTATTGAAATGTAAAACCAAGCACTACAGTAATTGGAAATATAATTGTAAATGGAGTAATTATTTGATAAAATAAAATCAAATTTACATAAGTTTTCATATATTTACCCTAAAAAAGGGTATTAATATATTATTCCATTGTTACCAATTGTATAATTATGTAAAAGCCCAAAAAAGAAGGAGGTCTTGTTTTCATGCGAAAAGAATGCTTTGAAACCAAACCAAATCTAAGGAAAGTTACTTCTTTGTTACTGACATTTGCACTATTATTAGTATTGTTTAGTGTACCGGTATTAGCTGCAGATGAACTGACTTTGGATACCGCTAATCTTTCAGGCAAACTCGTCATTATACATACCAACGATACCCATGGAGCTGATGTAGCAGTCGAAGGAATATCACTCGGAACAGCAGGTATAGCCCAACTTGTGAAAGACTATGAGACAGCGGGTGCAGATGTCCTGTTAGTATCAGCAGGAGACGCAATTCAAGGGGACCCCCTGGTTAATTTAAGCAAAGGTTCAACGGCTATAGAATTTATGAATATTGCCGGGTATGATTTGATGGTACCTGGAAATCATGAGTTTGATTTTGGTTATGATAATCTCCTGAAGCTCAAAAATGAAGCAGATTTTCCACTTGTTTCAGCTAATATTCTGGATAAATTAAGTGGGAAATCTGTTTTTGAGGAATCAATAATTTTTGATACTGTGATCGGAAAAGTAGGATTCTTTGGGATAACTACCCCTGAAACTATGACCAAAGCAAACCCCAATAATGTAGCTTCGCTTGATTTCCTGGCAGGCGGGGCAATGTACGATGCTGCTCAGAAGCAAGTAGATCAATTAAAGAAAGATGGTGCTAAATATATAATCTGTGTGACACATCTAGGGACCGATGAAAGCAGTAAACCCAACAGATCAACTGATTTAATAGAAAAGGTAGAAGGAATAGATATTCTGATCGACGGCCATAGCCATAGTGTCATTGACGGTAATGAAGAAGACGCTACGGTACTAGCCTCTGCAGGGACAAAACTCAGTCATGCAGGAGTTGTTATAATTGATGATAAAGGCATTGAAGCAAAGCTTATTTCAGCCGAAGAATACAACAGTGTGGATAAAGATGTCAATGATGAGATTAATAAAGTAGCTGCTCAGATAGATCTTGAACTGTCGGATGTTTTTGCCAGGACAGAAGTATTATTAGATGGTAACAAAGCTCCCGGCGTTAGAACTCAGGAAACTAATTTAGGTGATTTTGCTGCCGATGCGATTCTCTGGGCTGCAAGACAAGCAACAGGTGGAAATGTTGATGCAGCCATTACAAACGGTGGTGGTATCAGAGCTTCAATTGAAGCCGGCGATGTTACCATGAAAGATATGAAGACTGTATTCCCCTTTGGCAATACAATCTCTACTGTTCAGGTAACGGGGAGCCAGCTGCTGGAAATACTCGAAGCATCATCCAGTGCTGCCCCCGAGGCATTAGGTGCATTCCCTCAGGTATCTGGCATTGAGTTCACTATTGATACAACTGTTCCGTATGAAAACGGAGACCAGTATCCTGACTCTACTTATTACGCCCCTGCAAATCCCGGATCACGTGTTAAAAATGTAAAGATAGGTGGAGCAGCGCTTGACCTTAACAAAACATATACCATAGCCACCAATGACTTTCTTGCAGCAGGAGGCGATACCTACTATTTACTTAAAGACCTGGAGAGTTATAATACCTATGTAGCACTGGAAGATGCTCTTGTAAATTATACAGATGAAGTGATGGGCGGCGTAATAAGCGAAGCAAAGTATGGCAAACCGGCAGGACGAATAAATATTATTACCGCACCCGTTGTCGAAGAAAAACCTGAACCTGCCGTTGTGACCTACACGGTAGTAAAGGGTGACTGCTTATGGATAATCGCTGAGAAATATCTGGGTGATGGAAGAAGATATATAGAAATATATGAACTTAACAAGGACATAATTAAGAATCCGAATCTAATATATATATCACAAGTCCTTAAAATACCTGCTAAATAATTAATGGCTAAATAAAAAATGGGTTAAGGGCATTGACTTAATAAGTTTTAAGGCAATGCCCTTTCTTGATATTATAAAACATTTATCTGTTCAGTTAATGGTAGCTTAAGTCCGCAAAGCCTCCGGAGAGAAGCTACTTTTTTAAAATTCTCAAAAAAGTATTGACTTGACTGTTAATACTGTATATACTGTATATATACAGTAGAGAGGAAGTGAGATTGCTGGATATTATTATAAGAAATTCAAGCGATCAGCCAATATATGATCAGATTTATTCACAGATAAAAAATCATATTATTTCAGGAAAGCTGCAGGAAGGTGAAGCATTACCATCAATAAGAAGTCTTGCAAAGGATCTTAGAATAAGTGTGATTACAACCAAAAGAGCATATGACGAACTTGAAAGAGATGGTTTCATTTATACTGTACCGGCTAAAGGCTGTTTTGTTGCTGAAAAAAATATTGAGTTAATACGTGAAGAAAATCTGAAGAAAATCGAGGAATATATGCAAAAAATAACCGAGCTGGCTGTGTTATGCAATATAAGCAATGCGGAGTTATTGGAAATGCTCCAGATAATAATAAAGGAGAATGAATAGAGTATGAATGCCTTAGAAATTAAAAATCTGTCAAAAGCTTATAAAGGGTTTAAGCTCGATAACATCAGTTTAACTTTACCAAAGGGATGTATTATGGGTTTAATAGGAGAGAATGGTGCAGGAAAAACCACTACTATTAAACTGATTTTAGATACTATAAAACGCGATAATGGTATTATAAAAGTCCTTGGGGAGGATAATCTTATAAACTTTAAGGAGAGAAAAGAGGATATAGGTGTCGTACTGGATCAGGCTTACTTTCCTGAAAGTTTCACAGTGAAACAGGTTAATCTGGTAATGAAAAATACCTATAAACGATGGAATCAAGATCTCTTTTTTATGTATGTCCAAAAACTATCTCTGCCGCAAGACAAGGCATTTAAAGATTTCTCAAGAGGCATGAAAATGAAGCTTGCGATTTCAGTAGCACTGTCACATGAAGCAAAGCTATTAATATTAGACGAGGCAACCAGCGGGCTTGACCCCATCGCCCGGGACGAAATATTAAATATTCTTTATGATTTTACAAGGCAAGATGATCATTCTATACTCATATCCTCGCATATTGTAAGTGACCTGGAAAAATTATGTGATTATATTGCTTTTATTCATAAGGGGAAGCTTTTGTTCTGCGAAGAAAAAGACAAATTGCTAGAAAAGTATGGGCTGTTAAAATGCAACAAGGCTGATTTTGAGGTAATAGATCCTAAGGCGGTTCATGGTGTTAGAAGAAATAATTACAGTATTGAAGCACTGGTTGAAACTTCAATGATTCCTTCATCAATGTATGTTGATAGAGCAAGTATTGAAGATATCATTGTATTTATGGCCAAGGAGGGTATAGAAAGATGAAAGCATTATTAATAAAAGAATTGCTCGTTATTTGGCGACAAGGAAAATTTATGCTTTTGTTCGCCTTGTTATATAGTATTATGGCAGTTACAGGAAGCGGTTATTTTCTTGCCGGGTTTTCAGTGATTTTTATGTCCATGTTGCCTATTACTGTTATGGGCTTTGATGAAAGAAGTAAATGGGATCATTATGCGGTAACCATGCCATACTCAAGAAAAGATATAGTATTGAGCAAATACATTTTTTCTGCAACTTCTGCGTTTACTGCAATAATAGTTTATATCATTGCTTCTATAGTAAAATTGTATGTTGAAAAGCAGACACCTGACTTCAGAAGTTTAATAAATCAGTCCATTTTAATGCTATCGGCAGGTCTGTTTTTTTCAACTGTTAATTTACCTGTAATGTTTAAATTTGGTGTTGATAAGGGACGAATGTGGTTTATTTTATTAACTGTAATAATTGCGGGAGGAATAAGTAGTTTATTAACATTTATTAATACTGATTCAATACAGATTGAAAGCTTTGTTCAAAGAATAACACCTGTTTTGCTTACATTCATTTCTTTAGGATTATTATCCCTTTCCGCCCTTATTTCAATAAAGATTTTTGAAAGAAAGGAGTTGTGATGAGCTAAGCACAGCTCTTAAATAAGTAAAATACTATTCTAAGTAAAAGTGCTCTTATATATTGTAATAAATAGTATAATATGATAAAATATACAAGCAAAATATGTAAATAATGAGAGAAATATATAGGAGTATTATAATGTCTGGATATAATGTACACGAAGGTCATAGAGGAAGGATAAAAGAAAGATATATGGAAGAGGGGCTTGATAATTTTTCAGACCATGAAGTTATTGAACTGCTCTTATTCTATAGCATTCCTCAGCGCGATACAAACGCTTTAGCGCATCGTATGATTAAAGAATTCGGAACACTCCATGATCTTCTTGAAGCCGATCCAAGAGATATTGAAAGGCGTTGCAATGTTAGCCTTAACACAGCGATACTTGTTTCTCTGGCAGCACCATTATCCCGGCGATACCTCAGGCAAAAATGGGGAAACAGACCTGTTGTAAATTCCTCGTCAATTGCCGGCAACTATGCATTGTCCCTATTTGCAGGGCGTGTATATGAGTGCTTTTTTGTCATTTGTCTCAATTCGCAAAATCGTGTAAATCACTCTGCACTGGTACATGAGGGAACAATAAATGAAGCACCGGTATATCCAAGAATAATAGTTGAAACAGCGCTTAGACACAAGGCTAACAGCATAATTCTAGCGCATAATCATCCGGGAGGAAGTCTGAAGGCTTCCAATGCAGATATTGATGTGACCCGTAAAATCTGTCAGGCACTAAAAACAATATCCATAAATGTCGTTGACCATATTATTGTAGCGGGAGACCGCTATTTAAGCTTTGCTGAGCAGGGTCTGCTCGATTCATTGATAATATAACGTAAATTATGACATATAACATATATTAAAAATTTCCGCTATAAAAAAGGTATATAAATAGTATTTCCTTCCTGGTCATACCCGGACTAAAGTACTATTAGTCAATTTCACCAAAAAAAAATATTTTTAAAATTGTCGAGGACTTTTTTTTCTGCTTATTTTTTGTCGCAAAAAATTGAAACTTTTTCAAATGGCTGTATATCTATGTTTTAGGCATTTTGACGAATGTCAATAAAGCGCAATATGTTGTATTTATGTCATTACAACTAAACAAAATATTGATTTTTGTCGAAATGAAAATTGGAGTCAAATGCTTGGTATTTCATATTTCCGTCATTTTGCACAAAAAATTGGAGAATATCAGATTGACACTATATATTGTGTATGATAATATAATTCACGACGAGATGTTGGCTTTGTTTAACAAATGAAGGAGGCAATCAGGTATGATTGAAAAGATACGCAAGAGAAACGGAAATATCGAGAAATTTGTGCCTGAAAAAATATCATCTGCCATATTTAAGGCAGCAGTAGCTTGCGGAGGAAATGATTTTGCCCTCGCTCAGCGGCTTTGTGATCAAGTAGTTGAGCTGGCAAACGAAAAGTACAAAGGAAAAATACCCGATGTTGAACAAATACAAGATCTTGTAGAATATGTACTAATCGAAAATGGCCATGCTAAAACGGCCAAAGCATACATTCTATACCGGGAAAAACGCAAAAGTGCCAGAGAACTCAACGCACTTATAGGTGCCACTATTAACATGTTTGGTGACTATTTGGGCGATAAAGACTGGAAAATACATGAGAACGCAAATACACAAAAGAGCGTAAATGGTCTTAACAATTACATAAGAGAAATTTTCACCAAGAACTATTGGCTACATGAGATATACCCGACAGAAGTTCGTGAGGCTCATGAAAGCGGAGATTGCCATATTCACGACATGGGTTTTTTTGGAGCTTATTGTGCAGGGTGGGATTTAAAACAACTTCTGCTTGATGGCTTCGGAGGTGTGCCCGGCAAGGTAGAGAGCAAACCGGCGAAGCATTTAAGAAGCTTTTTAGGGCAGATTGTCAATTCAACATTTACAACTCAGGGAGAGACAGCCGGAGCACAGGCATGGTCAAGCTTTGACACTTATTGTGCTCCATTTATTCGCTACGACAATCTAAACTATAATCAGGTAAAACAATGCCTGCAGGAATTTGTATTCAACATCAATGTTCCTACACGTGTTGGCTTTCAATGCCCCTTTTCCAATCTTACCTTCGATATTAAGGTTCCTTCAATTCTTAGAGATGAACCTGTTATATGCGGAGGTGAATATACTAACGATAAATACGGAGACTTTCAGGCTGAAATGGATTTATTCAACAAAGCTTTCTGCGATGTTATGCTTGAAGGGGACTCAAAAGGAAGGGTATTTACTTTTCCAATTCCAACGATTAATATCACAAAGGATTTTGATTGGGATAGCCCTGCAGTGGATGGTTTCATGAAAATAACCTGTAAATACGGTATTCCGTACTTTGCAAATTATGTAAATTCAGATCTTTCCCCTGAGGATGCTGTTTCAATGTGCTGCAGATTGCGCCTCGACACTACTGAACTAAGAAAAAGAGGTGGTGGATTATTTGGCAGTAATCCTCTTACAGGCTCTATCGGAGTCTTTACAATCAATCTGCCAAGAATCGGGTATTTAAGCTCCACAAAAGAAGAATTTAAGCAAAGATTATTAGAGGTAGCTAATATTGGAAAGACCTCCCTCGAAATCAAAAGAAAAATTATTGAGCAACAATCGGAAAAGGGGCTTTATCCTTATACTTCACATTATCTCAGAAATATTAAACAGAGAACCGGTTCATACTGGTATAATCATTTCTCCACAATAGGAATAGTGGGTATGAATGAGGCTATGTTAAACTTCATGGGGAAGGATATTACCACCATGGAGGGGCAGGCCTTTGCAATTGAGATTATGAATTACCTGCGGGAGATTATGATTGATTTCCAGAAGGAAACCGGGAACTTCTACAATCTTGAAGCAACTCCTGCAGAAGGTACGTCCTATCGGCTTGCCAGACTCGACAAACAAAGATATCCCGATATTATTACGGCAGGCGATGATGCGCCGTACTATACAAATTCTACTCAGCTACCTGTTGGCTTTACGGATGATATTTTCGAATGTATGGAGCTTCAGGATGAGCTTCAGTCGCTTTATACCGGCGGTACGGTGCAACATCTGTATCTGGGAGAGAGCATACAAGAGCTTGAGGTTTGTAAAAACCTTATAAAGAGGATATTTGAGAGATATAAAATGCCGTATATTTCTATAACACCGACATTTTCAATATGCCATGCACATGGATATATTCAAGGGGAACACTTTGAATGTCCCACCTGTGGAAGCAGAACAGAAGTCTGGTCCAGAGTGGTAGGATATTTGAGACCTGTAGAGAATTACAACAGAGGAAAGAAAGAAGAATACTTTTTAAGGAAAAAATTCGTGCTTGGCAAACAGGTGGGTTAAAAAGGATATACTATGAAAATTGCAGGTTTACAGAAGAACTCCATGATTGATTATCCGGGGAACCTTTCGGCGGTTGTCTTTACGCAGGGATGTAATATGAACTGCGGTTACTGCCATAATCGATGTTTGATTGGAGTTTCATCTCAAAATGAAATATTTGAGCAGGATTCTGTAATTGACTTTCTCAAGAAGCGCCGCGGGCTTTTGGACAGCGTCGTTGTTTCAGGTGGTGAGCCAACTCTGCAAAAAGATCTGCCGGAGTTTTTAGAGACGGTAAAAAGCATGGGTTATAAAACTAAGCTTGATACCAATGGTACTAATCCCGGGTTATTACGCCTAATGATAAAAAACAAGCTTTTGGATTATGTAGCAATGGATATTAAAGCACCTCTGTGCAAATATCGAAAGATTTGCTGTTCACCAGTTGATACCCGGAAATTATCAGAGAGCATTAATATTCTTAAAGGTGATACAATCGCATATGAATTCCGTACAACATATACCCCTGAACTGTGCGATGAAGATTTGATGGACATTTCTGAAATGATTAAAGGAGCTCAGAGATATGTAATTCAGCAGTACAGGGAAGTGGATTCAAAAGAGGGTAAATACACCGGATGTGTTGAGAAACGAAATATATTGAAGAGTATACTACAAGAGCTTATTAAACGTGTGGATGCATTGCAGTTCAGAGGAGATTTTGGTTTTGTATAAATAATGCTTAATATGCGAATATGATTGATTGGTTTAATTAATTAATCGGGCGGCGGGTTCTCCGCCGTTGCTTATCTATACAAAATAAGATTCTTTTATTTATTTAATAGCATTTACCATTAATTTGCCTATTATAATAGCATAAACATGGCTTAGATTAATGTCTATAAAGGTGGTTAATATATTGCACAAAGAGTACATATTAAAAAACAACTTGACTGTCGTTTTTGAAAGGTTAAATCATTTAAAATCTGTAGCATTCGGGGTATGGATCGGTTCGGGATCACGATATGAAACTCGAATAAATAACGGGATTTCGCATTTTATTGAACATATGGTGTTTAAAGGTACAAAGACCAGAACGGCAAAGGATATTGCCTGTGAGATAGACAGAATCGGAGGGGAGATAAACGCTTTTACCGGAAAAGATTGTACCTGTTTTTATACAAAAACACTGAACAGTGATCTAGAAATTGCTGTGGATATTCTGTCTGATATGGTATTGAATCCTGTATTTAATCCGATGCATATCGAAACAGAGAAAAAAGTTGTCATGGAAGAAATTAGTATGTACGAAGATGACCCTGAAGAATTGGTCCATGATCTGTTGACCGAAGAAATTTGGGATGGTGTTCCTTTAGGTTATCCGATTCTTGGAACGGCTGAATCATTAGGGAGCATAACAAGAGATGATCTTATAAAGTATATGTCATCGTTTTATGTTCCTGATAATTGTGTTATCTCAGTTGTGGGTAATTTTGAAGAAGAACATTTAATTGAGGTTATAGAAAAGTATTTCGGTTCATGGAAGCCTCTTGGTTATTGCAGTCTATCAAATGAACGCCCGTTATTCAGCTCCCGTTTTCTGTTCCGAAAGAAAGATATTGAACAGACACATTTGTGTATTGGATTTCGTGGCTTACCAATGGGTGATGATCGCATATATGCTTTATTGGTTCTTAATAATATTATAGGTGGTGGTATGAGTTCCAGACTGTTTCAGAATATCCGGGAAGAACAGGGTCTGGTTTATTCTATATATACCTTTCCCACATCCTTCAGAGACTGTGGTATGTTTACTGTTTATGCTGCTGCAAACCCGGACAAAGTGAATAAGGTTCTTGAATGTATAGGCAGTGAGCTAAAAAATCTGATTATACATGGAATAACCGAAAGTGAACTGTTACGCAGTAAAAACCAGCTCAAAGGAAACTATTGTTTAAGCCTGGATAGTACCTCTGGTCGAATGACATCAATCGGAAAGTCAAAAATTATAACAGGCAAAGTCAATGATCCTGAAGAGGTATTAAAACAAATAGATAGTATTAAAAGGAATGATGTTTTGGATATTATTCATTGGATCTTTAAAGAAGGTGAGACCGGAGTGGTTGTTCTTGGCGATGAGCCTGTGTCGGCTGATGCCCTGAATTATCTTAAGTTT
>JGI24711J26586_10000236_pt1 | contig 42405 bp, 38 predicted proteins | sample BioPla3DNA1_FD_26586 | JGI IMG/M metagenome (IMG submission 26586)
ATTTAAATCATATTTTTGTTGGTAAACGTGGCCTTCTTTAACCCATTTAAATTCTTTTTCGTCACCACTTCTGATACCAAATTGATATATTTTATTATCTCCAACAAAATTATATACATGTCTCATAAAGGTTGCGTGAGAATTCCTAAAAAACTTTCGCTAAGGTCTGTATGAGCATCTAAATGAATTATGTGTAAATTTGGATATTTTTTAAATAATGCTTTAATAACAGCATAAGTTACAAAATGTTCACCGCCGACCATCATAGGCAATTTGTTATCTTTAATAATTTTCTTCGTTGTCTTATAGATAATATCTAGCGAGGTTTTAACATCTCCGATTGGCAACTCTAAATCACCAATATCGCAAGTCTTGTAATTTTTAAGATAATCGTCTTGGTACGGGCTATACCATTCAATTCCTTTTGATTCTACTCTAATAGCATTACCAGCAAAGCGAGTTCCTGGTCGATACGATGTTGTTGTATCAAGTGGGGCACTAAAAATAACTACCTTACTTTCTTTGTATTCGCTATTGCAACTTTGAAATGATAAATCGACTTTTTTTCATTTAATCTTCCTCCGAATGAGTGTTTTCTAAATCTACAACTTTAATAAATCCCAATTCTGATTCACTTATAATTGTTGAACCCTTCTTTAAATAATCATTTAAGTCATTGATGATTTCTTCACTTATTACTTCACCAGGAATGACAACTGGAATACCAGGCGGATAAATCATAATTGATTCCGCCGCGACCTCATCCTTAGCCTCATCAATAGAAACGTATTTTTTATATGCATGGTAGGCTTCACAAGGCCTCATATAATATATAGGTTCATTATAAACAGGTTTTTGAACGATTGGATCTAGATTCAATTTTAAATATTTTTTAGCTATTTTCTTAAGCGAACTTACAAAATGATTTAAATCTTTTTCTTCTGTTCCCATTGTTAAAACTGCTAAAATCAAGTGCGTTTCTGCAAGTTCTAGTTGAATATTGTCGCGATCTCTTAATTCATTATAAACTTCAAAACCTGTAATTCCAAGCTCTGAAACCTTACAATAATCCTAGTATTGTCATACCCGAATTCCCCTTTGGATTTAAAATAATCTTCCGTTATAGCTTCTACTCCAGGGATTTGATTAATTTTTTCTCGTGCCTTTTCGGTCATATTAATTAATCTATTAATCTTCTTATTTCCATTAAAATAAATGTCTTTTCTTGCAACATCTAAANTTGCTAATAATAAAGAACTAGGTGATGTTGAATTTAAAATATTAAGTGTAGCTTGAAGTCGGTTATGATCAACACGATCACCCTTTGTTAAAATGGCAGAACTTTGAGTTAGAGAACCAACTGTCTTATGAATAGAAACAATACTTACGTCTGCTCCAGCTTCAATTGNACCAAAAGGAAGTTTTTTGGAAAAATAAAATTGTCCTCCATGAGCTTCATCAACGATTACTTTCATATCTTTCTTATGAGCAAGATTAACAATCTCTTTTAAATCACTAACGACACCAAAATAAGTAGGATTTATTACAAAAACAACCTTAGCATCAGGATTTTCATTGATTGCTTTTTTTATCGCATTTATTGATACTCCGTTAGNAATTCCCAATGTTTTATCAATATTAGGTTTAACAAAAATTGGTTTTGCGCCACTTAAAATAAGTGCATTTATTACTGATTTATGTACATTTCGAGGAATAATTATTTTTTCATTTGCTCTACATGCGGACATAATAACCGCTAAAATGCCTTGCGTTGTTCCATTAGTTAAAAAATATGCCTTATCTGCTCCGAAGGCCTCTGCCATTAAATTTTGAGCTTCTTTAATAACACCTTTAGGATTTGACATGTTATCTAGACCTCGAGGTCCATTAGCATCTAAACGTAAAAAATTATGACCTGCATATTCANCTAGCTCATTGTTTAAGCGACCTAATTTTTGACCTGGAACATCTAAGGATGTAGGGTCAGATTCTGCAAATTCCTTAAGTTTTGTAAAGTATGGTGTTTTAAGTTGTTTTTGTTATTTTTTCGTCAATTTAAATTCCTCGAAAAATATTATATCACTAATAATATATTTTCAATTGAATAATATATTTGTTATTTTTATTCACTTGATTCTTTCAAGATTTCCATTGCTCGATAAGACATATTTAAAAGATCATCAATCGAGTCTCTTTTTAACATATAGTAACTAGGATAAATGGGCTTTCCAACATTAAGAATTATACGTTTTTTATATTTTCCATTCTTCTTTTTCTTCTTAACAAAATTAATTCTTGTTGGAACGATTGGAACCATTGCATTATGAGCTATATGGAATGCACCCTTTTTAAATGGTTGCAAATTATTATATTTATAAAGAAGATTACCTTCAGGATATATAAAAACCAAATCGCCATTTTTAACCTTGGTCGTACATTCGCTGACAAAGACTTTTGTTTCATCAATATTTCGTGGGATTGGAATTGTACCAAAAAGGCGGACAAAATTACCATAAGAATCATGTTCTAAATTTTCTGGTATTGCAGTATATACTGCTAAACGCGGATATGTTGCACATGCATTCATCATTGAATCATAATCATGAACATGGTTTGAAATGATAATTCCACCTGTTCTTATTTCTTTTATGTTCTTTCTTCCATTAATTCTTAAACCTTTAAAAACGTACCAAAACCCAATAGCAACTGGCATAAAAATAAAATAAAGCGTTTTTACAATCGCCATTTTAAATTTATTAGGTCTTAACTTTTTTACATAACCTTTAACACTATCTCTTTTTTCGATAAGTCTTATTTTTTCATCATGTACTGCTGCAACAAACATCTCATACAATCTCTTAACTGCAGTATCAATATTAAAGTTTTGCATGAACTTTTGATATTCTTTACTCATTATTTGTCGTTCAGCAGGATTTTCAATCCAATATTCAATTTTCTTTGCAAGATCTTTGTGTTTATTTAGTTTAAATAAACTTCGTTCATCAAGAGCAAAAATTTGTCCGGGTGCACTAAAAGGTGTATTTGCTAAAACTGGTACTAAACCTCCAGCGAGTGCTTCTAAAACTGAGATTCCTTCAGTTTCAACTTCTGCTGTATGAACATATAAATCACTTTCAGCTATCTTTTTTATCAAGTCTTTTTGCTTGTAAAATCCAAATTCTACATTTAATTTGTAGCGTTTTGCCATTAGTTTTAGTTTCTTTTCTTTTGGACCTTGTCCCGCAATTACTAATTTAATTTTCTCTTTATATTTTGAATGCTTAATCGCCTTTAATAAAACTTCTTGTCGCTTTTCAAGCGAAAGACGGCCGATTATTAGAATTTGAAAAACTTCTGGATTATCAGGTCTATCAACATCAATAAAAAATTGTTTTCCAACTCCATTAGTAATTGGGTGAAGAATATTTTTATATCGTTGCTCTTTTAATCTATTAGCCATTACAGGACTAGGGCAATGGACTCGATCAATTACTTTATAAACACGATGTTTAAAATATTTATACAAAAACCATGTAACAGGTGAAAAAAACTTACCCATCCCTGAACCATAAGCAACATGTTCAGGACACATGTGATATGAACCAGTAACTGCAATTCCCATTTCCTTAGCCACTTTAATAGCAACTTGAGCAGATTTCCATGGAAAAAAGAAATGAACAACATCTGCACCCTCAAATGCTTTTCTTAAAACTTTTTTATCTGGTTTTGCAAAATAAGTATTTTGTTTCTTTGATACTGGCGTAACAATTGGAATATATCTTTGTTTAAGTTGGTAATATTCCTTACCTTCTATATTGCTAACTGAGACAACTCGTACTTCGTGTCCCATTTCTTCTAGTTTTTGTTTTGAGCGAACGGCAGTCATTGTCGTTCCATTTGAGAATTCGCCATAAGAGTCGATAATGTAAACTATAATCATAAATTTGGTTCCTTCTTGGGTTTTCTTGTATATTATAAACTTTTTAAAAGGTCAAGTCCACTAATCTTATACTCATAACAAGCCATAAATTAGTTTTTTACCCTTTTTTTGTCAAAAAATTTTAAAAATATGTGATAATAATTAAAAGGATAATTTATTTAATTTAAGTTAACTTCAATAAATTAAACGAACTTATGTTGAAACTTATGCTAGGTAAGAAAAAACTATTTATTATTATTGGACCTTTACTTTTTTTCTTTAATAAGTTGTAAACCAAAAAAAATGAAAGAATATGGTGTTTTTCTTGGTATTAATGAAAATGAAGCATATAAATTAGATCCTTATAAACTTGTTGTTATTGTACCAAGTGAGTTTACCTCTTCTACAATTACTAACCTCCACGATAAGGTTAAGACTATTTATGGCTACTTAAATATTGGTTCGCTTGAAGTATATCGGCCTTACTATGAACGCTTTAAAGATTTAACTTTAGGTGTCTACGAAGATTGGCCTGATGAGTATTGGATTGATGTCTCAGCTTCTTCTTGGCAAGATTTTATTATAAACGAACTTGCTATTTCTTATTTGGAGTTAGGTTTTGATGGTTTTTTTATTGATAACACCGATGTATATTACGAATATAATAATGAACAAATTTTTAATGGACTTAAATATATTTTACTGGGTCTTAAAAATTTAAATACAACTTTAATCATTAATGGGGGCGACACTTTTGTAAGTGAGTGTCTAGAGGATAATATCGCCACTTCTTTATTTAATGGTGTGAATCAAGAAACCGTTTTTACACGGATAGATTTTGAAAATAATACTTATCATGCACAATTTGAGAGTGAAGCAAACTATTTTAAAGAATATCTTAATAATGTTAAAAATGCCGATTTGTCAGTTTATCTTCTAGAATATAAGGCTATTAATAGCTTNTCTAAGACAATTGATGCTTATTGTAAGGAAAACAGTTTTATTTGGTATAACGCCCCTAGTTTAGAGTTAACATAAAAAACGCTATTGGCGTTTTTTAAAAATGGTCGGAACGATGAGATTTGAACTCACGACCTTCTGGTCCCGAACCAGACGCACTACCAAGCTGTGCTACGTCCCGACAACTTTATCTAGTATAAATAATCCTTAAAAGAAATCAAATAAATTAAGTTGATTCTTTTCTGGTAAATTTTTCAATATTCCAAGTTCGCGCATTCTTTCGATGTTTTGACTGTTAAGTCTTGTTCTTTCAACTAATTCCTCAATTGAAATAAACTCTCCATCTTTTCTTGCTTCTACAATTGAGATAGCTGTATTATCACCTAAACCATCAATTGTATTAAAAGGAGGAATGAGTGCTTTATTTTCTTCATCAATTACAAAGGTAGTCCCATCGCTTTTATAGAGGTCAATATTTGTAAATTTATAGCCTCGATCTGCAAATTCGAGCGCNATTTGGAGCGTTCTTTCTAAATCTTTTTCTTTAGCATCTTTACCTCCTGCACTCTTTAATTTTTCTTCGCATTCTTTTAATCGCCTCTTAATTGCTTCGGTACCTTTAGTCATTGATTTAATATCATATTGACGACACCTAACNGAAAAGAATGTCGCATAATAAGCAAGTGGGCGATAAACTTTATACCATCCTACACGGACCGCCATCATAACATAGGCTGTAGCGTGTGCTCTTGGGAAAAGATATTCAATCATATTACAGCTATCAACATAATATTGGGCAACACCATGACTTAACATCAGCCTTTCTTGTGAAGAAGTAATCTTTCTTCCTTCTTTTCTTACGGTTTCCATAATCATAAAGGCATCTTCTGCTTCAATCCCGCGACTAATTAAATATGTCATAATATCATCACGACATCCTATAACGCCGTTTAAGTCTGTAATTTTATTAGCAATTAATCTTTCTGCATTACCTGTCCAAACATTTGTTCCATGACTTAAGCCTGAAATGATAAGAAGATCATTAAATGTTTTTGGGTTTGTAGCAGTTAGTAATCTTCGTACAAATTCAGTGCCAAATTCTGGTAAACCTAAAGCTCCTGTTGGTTCTTCTAAGTAATTGTGATTTAGGTTAAGTGCATCTGGAGAACTAAATAAACTTAGAACCTTACTATCATTAAATGGTAGACTTGCTGGATCAATACCAGTCATTTCTCCCATCATTTTTAGGGCTAGTGGATCAACATGTCCNAGAAGGTCAAACTTTAGAACATTATCATGAATTGAGCGATAATCTAAGTGAGTTGTCTTCCATTCTGCATCAATATCGTTAGCAGGATATTGAACGGGAGTAAAATCAGAAACATCATAACCATCTGGAATAATAACAATACCGCCTGGATGTTGACCTGATGTTCTTTTAACATTAGTAATACCATGGGCAAGATAATTAATTTGCGCAGGATTTACACTCATAGGATCAACCCCTTGTCGTTCGAAAAATCCTTTAACATAACCTACAGCAGTTTTTTCTTTAATAGTTTCAATTGTACCTGCTCGATATACATTAGATTCACCTAAAAGTTCGCGAGTATACATGTGTGCTCTTGCTTGATAATCACCTGGGAAGTTTAAGTCAATATCGGGAACTTTATCTGCTTTAAAGCCTAAGAAAGTTTCAAACGGAATATTTTGGCCGTCACCAATTAAATCATGACCACATTTTGGACATTTTTTATTTGGTAAATCAAATCCACTTTTAACCGTACTAGCTACTTCAAAATCGCTATATTTACAATGAGGACAACGATAGTGAGGGATAAGAGGATTAACTTCAGTAATGCCTGCCATAGTAGCGACAAGACTTGAACCAACTGAACCTCGACTTCCAACCATATAACCATCACTTTCTGCTTTTTTAACGATTTTATAAGATAAATAATAGATAACAGCAAAGCCGTTAACTATAATACCTTCTAATTCNTTATCAAGACGATTTTTAATAAGAGCAGGAAGAGGATAACCATACATTGAAACAGCGTTTTCTTCTACAATTTGTCGAAGTAAAGTATCAACATTTTCAATCTTTGGTGTGTATAACTTTTCTTTTAANGGTTTAACATTATCGATTTGATTAGCGATAATATGTGTGTTTTCAATAACATATTGCTTTGCTTCTTCTAGTGAGAACAGTTCAGGGATTGTAAAAGCATCAAGCATTTCTTCTGTCGTTCGGTAGTGTTGATCAGGGTTTTCAAACGGCGGATAATTATCTCTATCGTAGGGATGAAGAGGATGGGGAACATTTCCTACTGCTTTAGCTGAAATTAATACATCACGGAATGGCTTTTCATTTGGTTCAACATAGTGAGCATCTCCGGTAGCTACTACATACTTTCCTGCCTTTTTGGCAGCTCTAACGATATCTTTAAGAAATACAAAAAGCATTCTTTCTTCTTCAATTCGACCCATATTAATTAAATGAGAATAGTTAGCTGGAGGTTGAATTTCAATATAATCATAAAAGCTCATGGCTTCAACTAAATCTTCCTCACTTTTTGTCATTGCAAGTTGAAATATTTCTCCATTAAAACAAGCAGGACTAATAAGAAGATTAGTGCGGTATTTTTCTATTATATGTCGAGGAATTTTTGGAACCTCTGCAAGATAATCGATGTGAGAAAGAGATATTAGTTCGTATAAATCTTTAATTCCTTGTTGATTTTTCGCTAATACTACAATGTGATATGGAAAAAGATGACGATAAACACTATTTTCAATTTCGAGTTTTTCTAAATCCATATGTCTTAACGTTTCATTTTCATGTGTTAGTTTTACGAGCATTGCCTGCCAAACATTATTTAAAACTTCAGCATCATAATCAGCTCTATGAGCTTTTGTTTTGTCATAAATTACTTCAAGATTTCTTGCAAGAGCACCCAAACGATGATCTCTTGCTTCAGGAAATAAATATCGAGACAAGGGCAAAGTATCAATAACAGGATTTGTAATTTTTGGACGACCTAATCTAATTAATGCTTCATTTAAAAAGCCAACATCAAATTCAGCATTATGAGAAACTAATATTGAATCACCTATAAAATCAAGTATTTCATCAATTACATCGTCAATTTGCGGCTTATTTCGAAGTAATGCAGGTTTAATATTCGTAATTTCAATAGTTTTTGGTGATAAAGTNACATCATTCCCAGGATTAATTAAAATATTAATTCGCTTGGAAACGAGCCCACCAATAACGCGAACTGCACCAAATTCAATGATTCGATCATATCTTGCACTTAAACCAGTCGTTTCAAAGTCAAAAACAGTATATGAAGCTGAACTTAATAAGACTGGACTAGGATTGATAATAAAATTTGGTTTTGTATCAATCATATATAGTTCAGCACCATAAATCATTTTAATGTTCTTATCTTTTGTTTTTTTGACAATTTCAGGGAANGCTTGTACTACACCATGATCGGTAATCGCTAATGCGGTATGTCCCATTGCTTCTGCTGCTTCTATATAGTTTTCTACTGTGCCAATCCCATCCATAACTGACATTTTTGTATGAGCGTGAAGTTCAATACGCTTTTTAGGACCAATATAATTATCTTTTCGAAGTTCAGGGCGAACTAAAGAGTCAATTGAATGAGCAACAACTTCAATATGTTTACTATAGGAATCTAATTTTACTACACCTTTTACACGAACATTTTGTCCAATTCTTAACTTTCTTAGTTCGCTTAAATCTAGTTGTTTACTATTTTTATGAACAAAAGCCTTCACATTTATAGCATGTGTGTTTTTAGCTACACTGATTATAAAAATAGATGTTTGATTTTTTGTAAATTTTTCTTCATAACTAAATATAATCCCATCAAAATCAACTTTTTCATCATTTAGTGTAATTTGATTTATTTCTAACGGAATATATGATTCTCTTTTTAGTGCTTTAGCCCTTTCTTCCTTCATTTTGGCCATATTTTCTACTAAACGCTCATCAATTTCAGCAGTAACTTTAGCACTAAATCTTGTTCCTTCGTTATCATAATAAGGTAAGTCATCATCGTCATGAGGCGGAATTTCATCATCGTAATAATAACTACCCTCTTCTTCTGCATAACTAAATTCATCAGGTTCATCTAAATAAAACTCATCCTCTTCATTAACTTCTTTTAAAATTAACTTAGCTATAAAAGGATATGAAATACTTAATAGAAGATCATTAAAATCACGAACGATTCCGTTATAATCATTAAATTCTACTTCATTACGGGCAACAAATTGAATAACCGATGGTTGCTCAATATTAATTTCTATCTCACTTGGTAGATAAGTCCTTCTACTATACCAAGGATCAAATAAACTAATAGCATCCTCAACTTTAGGAGACTTTTGATATGAGAAATTTATTTTATATGGGTATTTAATATTAACAAGACAAGAAAGAAAACGTTCTAAATCACTATATGACCATGGTTCTTCTAAATTAAGATCATAGACCCATATATCATCGATTTTGCGATAACCTTTCATCTCAATTTCTAAACCTTGGCAATCAAAAGAAATCGAGTCTAAAAAACGTTTTGTTACTTTGTCCACGTTAATACCTCCTTATAAAGTTTATTTAATTTATTAAATTAGAATGAAAAATATATCTTTGATTGTTATTACAACAAACAACGCTAAAAGAAGAATAATGCCAACTGCTGAAGCTATTTGCTTAAATTTAGGATTAACTTCTCGACGAATAATTGATTCAAGTATAACTATTAAAATATGCCAACCATCTAAACCAGGGAATGGTAAAAGGTTAAAAATGGCAAGGTTAACACTAATTAAGCCCCAAATGAATAAGTATTGACTTAAACCAAAGTTTGTTAGTGTTGATGAGGTAGCTTTATAAATACCTACAGGACCAGAAAGATTTTTAAATCCACCAGGGCTAAAAATCATCGCTAAGCCACGACCTATAGCAGTAAAAGCTGTTCCAAAATCTTTAAATGTTAGTTTAACCGCATCTCCGAAGCGGTTAAAATAAGTTCCTTTTGTAAAACTAAAGCCTAATGTTCCTAATTCATAACCTTTCCCAGGATCTTTTGAATCAATTAAACGTGTTCGTATTACAAGTGTTTTAGAAGTTTTCTGTAAGACCTTTACATCATCATAGCGACCAAATTCAGCAGTCAAGGTTAGTATAGAATCTCTAGTAAGAGTTACTTTTCCTACTCCTTCTGCATAAAGGTTTGTTGTTTCTTTATCAATTAAAACAATTGCAGAGCCTGAAAACTCTAAATCATCATAACTTCGCGGATTAAAGAGAACATAATATTCGTTTTCAGGCATATTTGAGAGAGTACCTTCGCCAAAATATTGAATTTGGTCAACACCAATTTTAGTTTCTTTAAAGATAAAAATGTCATTATTATTAATGTTATAAACGGTTTGAGCATCACTTCCTTCTTCTACTGCTAATGATGTGTAAATTTGTGTTTGTCTTACCGCAGTATTAGAAATAAAGAAAATTAAAAGACCAATGATAAAGTTCATAACAATACCCGCACTCATAATGCCAACTCGTTTAGCTTTATGAACTTTATATAAACTGCGACTTTCATCAATATCTTCTCTTGCAAACTCTTCTGGGATTTCTTCTGCCTCTCCAAGCATTGAGACGTAACCTCCTAGAGGTAGTAAACGTAGAGAATAAATTGTCTCACCTTTTTTCTTACTAATAATTTTTGGTCCAAAACCAACAGAAAATTCAAAACAATATACATTAAAGGCTTTCGCCATAATAAAGTGGCCAAGTTCATGGATGGTAATTAAGATACCAAGCATAATAATAAATAATAATATTCTTAAAATAACCATTAAACTTTACCTCCTTCTATANATTTAGCTGTCTTCTCACGGATAAGCTTATCCGCTTCAATGAGTTTATTTAGAGATATCTTTCCTAAATCAAGTGTGTCCACAAACTCATTATAAATATGTGTAACGACTCTAGTTATGTCGTTAAAACCAATTTTTTTATTTAAAAATGCATAAACTGCGATCTCGTTTGCTGCATTTAAAATTGTAGGTGCATATTTTTTGCGCCCTAGTGCATCATATGCTAGTCCTACTAGAGGATATTTTTCTATTTCAAAAGGAATAAAGTGTAACGCAGGGATATCTTTAAATGAAAGTGCATCAGTTTTAACATTAACTCTATTAGCCCTATGAAGAGCATAAGAAATAGGAACTTTCATATCCGCTGGACCTAAATCAAATATAAACGCTTCATCAATAAAGCGCACTGCAGCATGAACTTTGCTTTCAGGGTGAATAACAATTTTGATTTTTTCACTTGGTAAATTAAAAAGATAACTCGCCTCAATAACCTCAAAACCTTTATTCATCATTGTTGCAGAATCAATAGTAATCTTAGCACCCATTTTCCAATTAGGATGAGCAAGTGCTTCTTCAACCGTGACATTTTCGGTTTCCTTTTCACTTTTTCCTAAAAAGGGTCCCCCACTTGCAGTAATATAGGCCTCTTTAACAATTGAGCAATCATTACCAAAACACTTACTAAGTGCTACATGTTCAGAATCAATTGGGTATATTTTCCCACCCTTCTTTTTAAGAAGATCNTCAATAAGTTCACCGCCTACAACAATTGCTTCTTTATTAGCTAGAGCTACTTCCATTCCCTTTTTAAGAGCATGAACAGTTGAAGCTAAACCAACAAACCCAACTAACGCATTAACGACCATATTCGCTTTTACTGTTTCTATAAGTCTTAAGAGACCCTCATCACCATAGTAAACTTCAATATGGGGATATTTTTTCTTTAATTCTAAACATTTTGCTTTTTCTTTTACCGAAATAGCTTTTACAGATGGATGTTTGTCTAAAATTTCATTGATCTTATCAACTCTATTTCCCACTGAAAAAGCAACAAGACGAAAATTGTCTTGTTCTTCTTCAATAATTTCCAATGTTTGCGAACCAATGCTGCCNCTAGCACCAAGTAAAATAAGATCCATCATAAGAGGAAACTCCAACTATTACGAATAAAGACGATTAATAAAGAAACAACTAGCGAAACAACGAGGATACTATCTAAACGATCTAAAATTCCTCCATGACCTCGAAGAAATGTACCATAGTCTTTAATTTCAAAGTTGCGTTTAAGGGCACTAAAAAATAAATCGCCCAAGTTTCCAAGTAAAGGCATTAATAACGAAAGTAGCACAAGCCAATACCACTCTTTATGAGACAAGAAAGGTAATATCTCATTGCCAGTAAGAGAACAAATCATTGCAAACGCGAAACTAAAAACAAAGGAAATGACAATACCGCCAATAAAACCTTCAATTGTTTTTTTAGGTGAAATTCTTTCAATTAACTTANGTCTTCCAAATAAAACCCCAACAAAATAGGCTCCAATATCGTTAAATGTTGTTCCAATTATTACATATAGTAATAAGAAACTTGAAACAATACCTTCACTAGTGAAACCAACAATAAAAGCATCTTCAGAATTTGCCATATGTTGAGGTAGAAACCTTAAAAATAATAGTGATTGGAAACCAATCCCAACGATTATCATCATAATAAAAAAATAACTACCAAGATAAAAGTCAAATTCAGGAACTAAAATAACACTTATAAAAACGAATACAAGAATAGCAATTACACCAAAAGTAGATACTTCTAAGTTTTCAAATCCGCGCCAAAAATCCCATAATTTTAAATTTAGAGGGTGCTTCCCCAGTGAAACATTCACATTCATATTGTTTTTCATAAAAATCCAGAATGTTAGGGATATTGTCATCACATAAACAAAAACATAAACAAACCAAAAGCCTTTTTTTACTTTAGCAGCATGTAAAAATTCATGAATAGAAATAGCTAACGCTATTAAAACTGTTATTAAAAAAGACCATCCACCAAAAAAGAAAGTAGGAACAACGACAATTCCTAAAATAACAGCCGTAATGATACGAATTACCATTGTGGTTTTTGTTTCTTTTGAAAGTATATTAGAAATTCGTTCTTTTTTATTTTGTTTGTTTTTTTGTTTTTTTTCATCATTTAAATCATTAACAACTACTTTTTCTTCATTACTCATTGTCTAAACCTCCATAACGTCTCTTACGTTTTGAAAACTCTTGCAAACTTAATTCAAGTTGTTCAGGAGTATAATCCGGCCAGTAAACTGGTGTAAAAATTAATTCTGTATATGCTAACTGCCAAAGCATAAAATTAGATAGACGCATTTCTCCACTTGTTCTAATTAATAAGTCTAGCGGAGGGTAGCCAGCAGTATATAGNTGATTATCAATCATCTTAACATCGATATCATCGCTTTTAATTTCATTTGCTTCAATTCTTTTTGCAATGTTTTTAAAACCACGTATGATTTCATCATAACTACCATAATTTAAACCCATATTTAATATTAAGCCTGAATTTGCTGAGGTTTCATTAACCGCTTTATTAATTTCTTCTTGTGTCGAAAGTGGTAATCGTGTTATATCACCCATAGTAACCAGTTTGATATTTTCTTTCATTAATGTTGGAATTTTCTTTTTTAGTTCAACCTCAAGTTGTTTAAACAAATAATCAATTTCTGATTGGGGTCTATTCCAATTTTCGGTAGAAAAAGCATAACAAGACATTACTTCAATTTTTCTTTTGTTACAATCAAGCGCAATCTCAAAAATTCTTTTAGCACCTTCAGCATGACCAAAGNTTCGTGGNCGCATGCGTTTTTTTGCCCATCGTCCGTTGCCATCCATAATAAAAGCGATATGTTTGACACCGTAATTTAAAAGTTCTGTTGTTTGTTTTCTTTTTGCCATATATAAAATATTATACCTTTTAACATAGGTATAATTAAGAGAAAAAGTAAAACTTTTCTAAATATATAAAAAAAAGCGGTTGCCCGCTCTAGACTGTCATAATTTCTTCTTCTTTTGCTTTGAAGATTTCATCAATCTTACTTATGAACTCATCAGTTAATTTTTGAACTTCATCTTGTGTTCTATGAACATCATCTTCTGTATAATTATCTGAATCGTTTTTAATTGCATTATTTGCATCGCGACGAATATTTCGAACTGCAATTTTTGCTTCTTCAGCGTATTTTTTTGCATCTCTAACAAGATCACGGCGACGTTCTTCATTTAGTGGGGGAATGATTAGTCTAATCGAAACCCCATCATTTATTGGGTTAATTCCAATATTTGAAGCAGAAATTGCTGCTAAAACTGACTTAAGATCATTTCGATCATAGGGCTTAACTAGCAGTTGGCGTGGTTCAGGAACAGAAATAGCACAAATTTGATTAATAGGCATTTTTTCACCATAATAATCACATTCAATTTTGTTAAGTAAACTTGCATTTGCTCTACCAGTTCTAAGAATTGCCAAATTTTCTTCATAATTTAATATGACAAATTCCATTTTTTCTCGAGCATCTAAAACATTAATATCTGACATAATTATTTACCTCAACTTATATGTGTTCCTATTTTATCATCTTTTAATACTTTAATAAAATTATTGGGATCATTCATACCAAAAACAATCGTATCAATGCCACTTTCTTTTAAAAGCATCAATGCTTTTTGATCCATCACTTGAACTTGTAAAGTAATAAGTTCTTCATATGTTGTTTTTGAAATAAATTTAGCATCTTTATTATATCGNGGGTCACTAGTATAAACGCCATCCACTCCATCTTTAGCCATAAGTAAGACATCTGCATCAATATCAATTGCTCTCATTGCGGCACATGTATCAGTTGTGTAAAAAGGCTTGCCAGTCCCAGCGGCAAAAATTACTACTGTACCTTTATTAAGTAATTCAACAGCTTCTTCTTTTGTATATTTTTTAGCTACTTTTTCTACTGCTAAAGCACTTAAAACCTCAGCAGAAACGCCGTCTTCTATTAAAATACTCTTAAGTGCAGCAGCGTTAATCACTGTTGCTACCATGCCCATATAGTCAGCATCTTCAACTTCAAGACCTATTTCTTTGGCAAGTTTTCCTCGCCAAATATTTCCGGCCCCAACTACGATGCTAACTTGAATTTTAAGTTCAAGGTATTCTTTAATAATTTTAACGATACTTTTTAAAGTTTGAGCATCAAAAATTTGAGATGTTTTTTTATCTTTAAGTGCTTCACCACTTAACTTAAGGACTATTCTTTTGTATTTATGCATATTAACTCCTTAAAGAAAAACATCCATAAAGGATGCTTTTCAATTTTAGATTGCGCCCATGACTTCTTCTGCGAAGTCGTCTTTGCGTTTTTCTAAACCTTCACCACATTGATAACGAACAAAGCAAGTAACGGTATTGCCTAATTCTTTAAGGACAACGCCAACTTTCTTTTCACCATCTAACAAGTAGACTTGTTCAGATAATGTATTGTCATTAAATGTTTTGCTAACTCTTCCTGCAACTATTTTTTCGAGAATATTTGCTGGTTTTTTGGCTAACTCTTCATCATTTTTAGCAGCTTCAGTTTGAATTCTTGTTTCTTTTTCAAATTCACTTTGTGGAATATCATCTTTTTTAATATAAGAAGGATTGTTTGCTGCAATATGCATTGCAAGTCCACGTGCTAATTCTTGATCAGTTTTTTCTAAAACGACTACAGATGTAATTTTTCCACCCATGTGTTTGTAGGCAAAAACATTTTCAGCTGAGGCTTTGATAATTTCAAAACGACGGAATGAAAGTTTTTCACCAATTTTTAATGTAGCTTCATTAAATAAAGGTTGAATTAATGCATCAGCTTCTTCATGTGTTTTAGGTAAATGTTTTAGAAGTAGTTTTGCACTATCTTCGACAATTTGAATAAATGTTTCACCACGAGCAACAAAGTCAGTTTCGCAGTTAATTTCAAGAATAACAGTTTCGTTTTTGCCAACTAAAGCGGTTGTTAAACCTTCTGCTGCAATTCGAGCTTGTTTCTTTTCTGCTGTAGTAATTCCCTTTTCACGAAGCCAATCTTTTGCTAAGTCNAGATCCATGTTTGTTGCTTCAAGGGCTCTTTTACAGTCCATCATTCCAGCGCCAGTTGTGGCACGGAGTTCTTTAATAAGTTCAATCATTGTTGCCATTATTCTTTAGCCTCCTCTTTCTTTTCTTCAACTTTTTCTTCCTTAACAGTTTCTTTTACTTCTTTTTTAACAGTCTTTTTCTTTGGTTCTTCAGTTTTAACATCGCCTTCTACTTTTGGTTCTTTAACCTTTTTAGGCTTAGCTTCTTTTTTTACTTCAGGTGTTTCAGTTGTTTCTTTTGCTTCAACTTTTTTAGAGCGTTTTGGTTTTTTAACTTCTTCTACACTTTCAACATCTTCTAAAAGATCGTCATGTTCTTCAACTTTTCTTTCATGATGTTGTCTTTTTGGTTTATCTGAATGTTCAGTCTTTTTCTTGCGAATACGTTGAGGTTGTTGTGCTGGACGAACTTCTTCTTCTTCATCCTTATCCATTAGTTGATGGCTTTTGGATAGTGATTGTTCAAGAGTTTCAATTTCAGTTTCAACATCAGGCGTATAAGCAACTACAGTTAAACCACCTTTTGCTTGAGCAACTGCGTCTGCCATTAATTGAAGGAAAAGTTGTACGGTTTTAGTTGCATCATCATTTGCTGGGACAATGTAGTCTAAAACATCTGGATCACAGTTTGTATCAATTAAGCCAAATACTGGAATGCCAAGTTTGCGTGCTTCTTTAACGGCATTGATTTCAATAATTGAGCTTGTGACAATTACTGCTTCTGGAACTCTACGCATTTCTTTGATACCTTCAAAGTTTAGCGTTAATCTTTCCATTTCTTTACGAATACGTGCTAATTCTTTTTTGTTTAAATGTTTGAATCCACCATCGGCTTCTTTCATTTCTAATTCGCGAAGATAGCGAATTCGATTTAAAATTGTACGGAAGTTAGTTAATGTTCCGCCTAACCAACGATTATTAATATAAAAGGAACCACAGCGTTCAGCTTCTTGTTTAACAAATTCTGCATGGGCTTTTCTAGTTCCAACGAATAAGACCTTGCCACCTCTTGTGACGATGTCTTTTAATTTTTCGTATGCTTCTTCAACTTTTACAACCGTTTTTTCAAGGTTGATAATATGAACACCATTACGTTCACCATAAATATATGGTTTCATCTTGGGGTTCCATAGTCTTGTTTGATGGCCAAAATGGGCACCAGCTTCAAGTAGCTTTTTCATTGTAACTACGGGTAAATCCATGTTTGGAAGAACTTGTTCCATTGTTGGTTCTACGACAACGGCTTCTTCTAGTTTTTTTGTTTCACTCATGTTTTGAGCCTCCTTTGTTTTTTCCTCCATTGTTTCTAACTTAGTTCCTAGCTTGCACGCTAGACTAGAACTAAGAATTCACAATGTGTGTATTTGGTTTATGACCGCGAATATCTTACCATAGGTAAAAGTTCCTTGCAATGAGAAACTCTTATGTTTTATTAAATTGTTTAAAAAATGGTGTACTTTTTATATAAAAAGTATGCAAATCTAATCTATTTATTACATTTTAATCATCTTCATCCTTTTTTCGACGAGGATGATATTTAAAATAATCTCTTACAACTTTCTCTTNCGAAATATGAGTATATATGTTAGTTGTATCTAGTGATTCATGACCTAAAAGTTCTTGAATCACACGAATATCTGCCCCTCTTTCAACGAGACTTGTTGCAAATGAATGTCTAAATANGTGAGGATGAAGATCTAAATATTCACCCGTTTTTCTTTCAATTGAAAAAAGTATTTTATCAAGTCCTTGAAGAGTAAGTTTATTTCCTCTCGCATTAAGAAAAACGATATTGGTTGGTCGAGGATCATGTCTTCTTTTTAACAACTCTTTCCTTAAACCATCATTATATTTTTTTATTGTATTTAAACTTTCTTTTGAACACATTACAATTCTTTGTTTATTACCTTTACCAATAATATTGATTGTTTGCTGAGAAAAGTTAATATCTTGCATCGTAAGATTTATTAGTTCACTTGCTCTTATTCCACTTGAAAATAAAAGTGAAAGTATTGCTTGATCTCGATCACGAAGGAAATCTGTTCGTTCGGAATTATATTTAAGAAGTGTTCTTATTTGTTCTTCATAAAGAACACGCGGTAAGGGATTAATAGCTTTTGGACTTTGAATATAAATCGTAGGATCATAATTAACTAACTCTTTGTACTGCAAAAACCAATAATAATGTCTTAAAGTTGAGACCCTTCTTCTTATTGTTCTTTTTGAAATACTTTTTTCTACTTGATCTTTTAAAAACCCTCTTATTTCATCACGAGTTACTTTATCATCTGTTGTTTTTATTTCAAAAAGGTAATCATAGTAAACTTCTAAATCAGTAACATATGCCTTTACCGTATTAGATGAATAGTTACGCTCAAGTTTCAAATAATCTTTAAACATCGCTATTGTTTTATTCATATGCTTACTCAATTTCCTCTTTATATAATTTTATCGCATCTAAGGCGTTGTTAATATATTGTTCTCTTTCCTTTTTAGAATGCGTTGGAAATAATCCGAAATTAGCATTCATTGGTGTGAAGTGTTTTGGACTAGCTTTAATAATATAATTTATTAAGGCTCCTAACATCGTTTGAGGTGGAATTTGCAAGGGTTTTAATTTATTTAGGCGCCTATATACATTAATTGCAACATATAGACCTGATGCTGCACTTTCAACATAACCTTCAACGCCACTTAATTGTCCTGCTATATAAATATTTGGATTATTTTTTAAACTCATATCGAGATTTAGTAATTTTGGTGCATTTAAATAAGTATTGCGATGCATTAACCCAAAGCGAGTAAATTTAGCATTTTTTAAACCAGGAATAAGACGAAAAATTCTTTCTTGTTCACCATATGTTAAATTGGTTTGAAAACCGACTAGATTATATAGAGTCGCTAAAGCATTATCTTGGCGAAGTTGTGCTACTGCATATGGTTGTGGTCGTCCTTCTTTTTCTAACCCTTTAGGTTTTAATGGTCCATAACGAAGTGTATGTTTGCCTTTTTTTGCTAATACTTCAATAGGCATACAAGCAGAAAAATATTTTTTATCAAACTCATGAACTAGAGCTATTTTTCCTTTAATTAACTCGTTATAGAAAATATCATATTCGTCTTTTGTAAAAGGACAATTAATATAACTATCATCACCTTGGTGATATCTACTTTTAAAGTATGCAATTTCCATATCAATTGAGGAAATTTCAATTAAAGGTGCGCTAGCATCAAAAAAGAAAAGTGATTCTTCACCTAGTAAATTACTTAGTGTTTTTTCTAATCCCTTACTTGTTAAAGGACCGCTAGCAACAATTGTAATACCTTTAGGAAGGTCTACGACTTCTTCGTTTATTACATTAATAAGAGGATGTTCTCTTACAGTTTTATCAAGTGTTTTACTAAATGAGTCACGATCTACTACAAGAGCATTACCCCCAGGAATTGCAACTTTATTTGCTACTTTAATTATTGANGATCCTAAAATTTTCANCTCTTCTTTAAGTAAACCGCAAGCATTAGTAAGCATTTTGTTTTTAAGAGAATTTGAACATACCAGTTCTGCAAAATATGGTGTTTTATGAGCTAGTGTATTTTTCTTTGGACGCATTTCAAAAAGATTAACACTTACTCCTATATTTGCTAAATATAGTGCAGCTTCTACTCCAGCTAAGCCGGCACCGATAATATTAACTTTTTGCATATTAGTATTATAACAAACTAAACTAATCCTAGTTAATAATGTAAGAAAAAGGCCACTTTATGTGGCTTTACTTTTCTTACGTGTTTTTGTTTCAATTGGTTTTTTATAATCGCAATTCTTATAATCGCTACAACTAATAAATTTTCCGTACTTAGATTTTCTTTCAACTAGAGGACTTCCACATTCAGGGCAGGTTTCACCTATTTGATCATAAATAATCGCATCTGAACGTTTATAGTCACAACCTTTTGATTCACAAACAATGTATGGCCCATAGCGACCATATTTTCGAACAAGTGTTTTGTTATGGCATTTAGGGCACAGCTCATCAAGTTTTTCAGGTTTGAGCGATTTAACTAAATTATCTAGTTTACNCATAAAAGGTTCATAGAATNATGTTAAAAATGTTGCTTTGGTTAAGTTGCCGCGACTTATATCATCAAGTTTTAACTCAAGATTTGCAGTATATTCTTCTTGAATCAATACAGGAAATGAGTTTTCTAAAATATCTACCNCCGTTTTTCCTCTTAGCGTTGGTTTAATTGAAGGTCTTCTAGTAATGTAATTACGATTTACTAAAGTATCAACTGTAGTCGCATATGTAGAAGGACGTCCGATACCTTTTTCTTCCATTATTTTAACAATGCCACCTTCGCTGTAGCGTCTAGGAGGTTCGGTAAATTTTTGTTCAGGATTTACTTTTATTACATCGATGAATTCACCAACATGAAATTTTGGTATTTCTTTATCTTTTCGTGACTCAAAAAGACCATAAACCATCCGGTAACCCTCAAAGACTGTTTTTACACCTTCAAGAGAGAATTCATTTCCTCCGCCATTAAACGTGATGGTAGTAACTTCTTCTTTAGCGGCAGTCATTAAACTAGCTAGTGCTCTAGCATAGATTAATTGATAAATTTTAAATTGTTCTTCTGTTAAAGCGTTTTTGATACTATCGGGTGATCGTTGTACATTTGTTGGTCTAATTGCTTCATGTGCNCCTTGAACACTTTGATTTGCTTTAAGTGTTCTTTTAAGTTGTGTTGAGCGTAAATAATTATCACCAAATTGGTCAATGATATAGTTTGATGCCTTCCCAATAAACGATGAACTCATATTTGTCGCATCCGTACGCATATAAGTAATCAAACCTATTTGCTCTCCATTAATTGTGACTCCTTCATAAAGTTGTTGTGCTATCATCATTGTTTTTCTAGAAGTATATCCAAATTTATAAGAAGNTTCTTGTTGAAGTGACGAAGTTATAAAAGGAAGGCTTGGTTCTATCTTTCTTGTCCGCTTTTTAACATCAATAACTTCAATTTTAGTTGGAATTTGCGCGGTTATTTTATCAATTTCAGCTTTATTTGCAATTTTTGATTTACCAGAAGAATCTTTTACAAATCTTAAATTAAGAGTATCATTATCTCTTTTTATATCAATTGAAAGCACCCAATATTCTTCTGGAATAAAAGCTTCGATTTCTTTTTCTTTATCAACGATAATTTTTAATACTGCTGANTGGACTCTTCCTGCTGATTTAAGTGCGGCTTTCTTTTGTAGAAAGTTTGAAAGGCCAAAGCCCATAATTCTATCAAGCATTCTTCGTGCCTCTTGACTAGCAACTAAATCCATATTTATTGTATCTGGATTTTCAATNGCTTCTAAGATTGCATCTTTAGTAATTTCATGAAATCTAAGTCGCTTAACATTATCTACATCTAGTTCTAAAACAGTCGCTAGATGCCAAGCAATTGCCTCTCCTTCTCGGTCGGGGTCTGTCGCGATAATAACTGTATCAACCTTTTTACTTAGTTTTCTTAGTTCATCAACAGTTTTCTTCTTGTTCTTATCAATTATATAGCGACCAGTAAAATCATTTTCAATATCAATACCAAAACCACCCTTACCTGAAGTAGATAAATCACGAATATTTCCTTTGCTTGCCGCAATGGTATAGTCTTTACCTAAATAAGTGGCAATCGTTTTTGTTTTGGTTGGTGATTCGACAATTAATAATTTCATATCGCTCCTTTTTCATACCAAATATAAAGATAAAAAATAACATTGTCAACTAATCAAACTTGCAAGATAAGGGTTTATTTATATAAATAAAAGTTTTTNTATTTTTCTNTCGTTGAAACCTTTTTCCAAACGTCAATTATGTCTTTAGCACTCTCAACTAAATAGGCACCATCTTTAATTAATCTATTGCATCCACTATTTTCGTTAGCCTTAGTTGGAACGCAGTAAATATCACTCCCACGCGAAAGAGCGTAATTAATTGTAATAAAAGTTCCCGAGCGTATTTTAGACTCTACAACTAGAACGCCGTTAGTTAGGGCAGCCACTATTCTATTCCGCTCTGGAAAATACTCCTTACTAGGAGCAATGTTGCCTGGATATTCACTTAAAACTAAACCATGCTCTACTATTTTATAATATAGGGGCGTATTACTTTTTGGATATGGATAATCTATCCCACTTCCAAGGACTGCTATTGTTTTACCATTTGATGCTAAGGCAACCTCGTGAGCCTTAGCATCAATGCCTCTAGCCATTCCACTTACAATAGTATAGTTTTCTTTTATAAGATCACTTACTATCTCCTCTGTCATATTTAAACCATATTTTGTCGCATCACGTGAACCGACTACTGCTATTGCTTTATCTAGATCATCAAGTAATCTAATATCCCCTAAATAATATAAAACAAGTGGGGGACGATACATATACTTAAAACCTTCAGGATAATTGTCATCTAATATAGTAATAAAGTTACCAGTAAAGTTGCGCTTCGATTGTTCTAACTCACTTTGTTTTATTGGTTCTTTGTCTTTAATAGCTTGATAGATTTTATCGTAATTACCGTTATACTTCTGAGAAAAGAAAAAAAGCACATCATTTGCTTTCATAAAAAAGACCTCCTAAACATAAATTGGAGATCAGTTTGTTAAATAGTTTAAAAAAGTTTTAATTGTTGATATTGTGTTTTAGCAACAGGCTTATAAGAAAAGCGGTGAACACCTTTAATTGGGCCATATGTTTCAAGCGCTTCAAGATGTTTTTTAGTTGGATAACCTTTATTTCTTTTAAAATCATAATGTGGATACTTCTTATCTAGTTCAATCATTATTTCATCTCTTGTTACTTTGGCAAGTATTGAAGCTGCCGCAATGGATAAAGAACGAGCATCACCTTTAATAAGTGGGTCATAGGGATGAACGGTATTAATTTTCATTGCATCAGTTAAAACGATATCAAAAGGTACATTAATGCCACTTAGCGCATCTTCAAAGGCTTTTTTGGTAGCTTGATAAATATTAAGTTCATCAATTAATTTTGGTTCAATTATTACAATCTTATAAGAAAGAGCACTATTTTTAATTTCACTTGCAAGCTCTTTTCTTTGATTTGCGGTTAATTTTTTTGAATCATCAATTAAAGGATTTTCGTATTTAGGTGGTAATAAGACTGCTGACGCAACAACTGGTCCTGCTAAAGGTCCTCGACCTGCTTCATCAATGCCTACTATATAAAGATAGCCTTTACTACGATATTCTTGATCAATGTTATTTTTCATGTGGTGTTTCTAAACTAATTGGTCCAATCAGACCATTTCTAAATTCGGTCAATAATAAACTTTGAGTTCGATTAACTACTTCAAGTTCATCACCTAAAATGCCTCGTCTTTTAGCAATTGAGATAAATAATTCATGTGGATTATTGATCTTTTCTTTTAGGTCATAGCGAGTTTGAAGTAGGGGATAATATTTATCTAATAGAAAAGTTGCTAAATCGACACTAAGCGTTTCAATTGGTAGAATTTCTTCTCTAATCGTACCAAGAAGGGCAAGATTATGAATGTAATTTTTATTTTCATAATTAGGTGGCAAAATACCAGGCGTATCAATAAGAATAAACGACCTATCAACATTTATATATTGCTGATTTTTTGTATGACCTGGACGATTTGCAACACTTGCAGCTTTTCTTCCACTTAATTTATTAATTAAAGTTGATTTACCAACATTAGGAATCCCCACAACTAATACATTTGGAGGTAATATCTTATGTCCGTCTGGAAGAGTTTTAGCCTCATTTTGTGACCAAACCCTTGCAATTTCAGCCTTAATTTCGTTAATAAAGCGATTATCATTTAAATTTCCAAATAAAGTTGATACTTGCTTATCTGATAAATATTCAACCCATTTATTAGTTATGTTTTGGTCTGCTAAATCATTTTTAGTAAGCACAATGATTCTTTTTTTATGCTTTGTGATGTCACGTAGCACTTCATTTAATGAACTTCTTGGAGCACGAGCATCACAAAGCTCAAGAACGATATCAACAAGTTTTAATCGTTCTTTAATAAGGCGCAGTGCCTTTTGCATGTGACCTGGAAACCAATGAATATTTTTCTGAGACATTGTTAATATCTCCGCATTTTCCACAAAAGATAGAAATGTTTGCCTTTATATGTTGTTTTTAATTCGCCATCAACGACTGTTGTATTAATCTCATCAACATATCCTTGAATTAAACATAATACACCTACAATGCGATCTTTAGATACGGTGCCGACAATATTCCTTCTTGAGTCTTCTGAATTAGCTCTATTATCACCCATAACAAAATAATTATCTTCTTCTAGAGTCAATGGGAATTTTTCCATATTAGCAGGAGCAGTTCTAAGTTTTGCAGCATCAGTTAAGTATGGTTCTTCAAGTAGAACATAATCTTCTGCTCCAACTTCTTTAATCATTACTTTATCAAATTCTTGAAAGCCTTCGGTAAAATAAATACTTTCATTAGGAAGTGCAATAATTCGTTTTATATAGTATGAAAAACTTTCATCACTTCCTCCGCTATATTGTTTGAAAACAATAATATCCCCGCGTTTTATATTTTCGAGGGCCTTTTTGTTAGGGTTTACTAAACCAAATTCTTTGTTTTGCAAAGTTGGGGACATGGATGAGCCATCAACATAAATTGTCATGTAGTAACTATCAACAAAAACAAAAAGAGCACCAATTACAATAAAAAGAATTGTTAGAGACGTTAAAATGGGGGAAAGAATTTTTTCCCATTTATGTTTTTTCTCTTCTTTTGGATCTACTACATCTGGTCGTTCGACTTTTTCTAAAGCTGTTTCCATAATAAAACCTATCTATATAATTATAACTTATTCGGATATATATTCAATAAAGGACAGAAAAAGCCCCTTCTTNTGAAGGGGCTCATTAAGCCTTTTAAGATTAAAGTTTTTCTTTAATTCGGGCTCTTCGACCTGAACGCTTACGAATATAGTAGATTTTCTTACGTCGTACTTTCCCGATTTTTAAGACTTCAATTGAATCAATATTAGGGGAATGATAAGGGAAAATCCTTTCAACTCCAACTTGTCCTGATCTTTTACGAACGGTGAATGTTTTAGAAACTCCACCGCCTCGAACTGCAATAACAACACCTTCAAATGCTTGGATACGTTGTTTATTACCTTCAATAATACGAACGTTAACACGGACAGTGTCACCAGTCGTAAATGCTGGTAAATCAGTACGAAGTTGGGAAGCGTTAATTTCGTTAACTAAGTTTTTGTTCATTAGACGCTCTCCTTTAATTAAATTTAGTTAGATGTTCATGCTTTTAGCAGAGGACCATTACTGCGCTATTTAGACGCTCCGTTATCTTATCAAAGATAAAAGGCTTTGTAAAGAGAAAAATATTAGCTTTTTGTTTGCTTAACCAACGATTGTTTTTATTACAAAATAAACAATATATAAACCTGCTAATCCGTAAAGCATAGGACTTATTTCTTTGCCTCTTTTACTAACTAACATTGCTAAACAATAGAAAATTAGACCAAATCCTAATCCATCGCTAATTGAATATGTTAATAACACTAATACAACAGTAAGAAATGCTGTAAACCCTACTATACGATCATTCCAATTAATATCTTTTAAATTACCAACAAACATCGAAGCCCCTACACAAACTAGAGCAGCAGATAAGACTGCAGGAGAATTAAAAATACTAAACAAGGGATAAATAAATGCACTTAATAAAAAGAGTAACCCTGCTGTGACAGCAACTAAGCCAGTTTTAGCACCTAGTTCTACTGCAACAGTACTTTCGGCAAATGAGGTTACAGTCGAGGTTCCAATTGGCGCACAAACAGCAGCTCCTACTGCATCGGCCAAAACTACTTTCTTTCCACCTATTAAATTTCCTTTTTCATCAACAATTCCTGCGCCTCTTCCTACTGCAAGTAAAGTAGCAGTTGTATCAGTTAGGTTTACGAAAATGAGCGAGAAAATAAACGCATATGTAGATGGATTCTTTAATGCAGTAGTCCAAAATTCACCATCTTTAAAAATACCANAAGCAACTTCTTCTATGCCGCGCCCGCCCCATTTAGCTGCTGTATCATAGTGAGGCAACAATACATTCTCAGGAAAAAATGCATAATGAAGAATTATTCCTATTATTACGGTTGCAACTAATCCAATAGGTATTGCTAACCGTTGAATGTTTTTATTTGGAACAAACATTAAACACATTACAACTAAAATTGCAATAACACTTAAAATTACTTCTGGTTTTGAAAGATCTCCTAAAGTAACAAAGGTTTCTGTATCCATGGCAATGATGGCAATGACACCACTATTTTTTAGTCCAACAAACGCGATAAAAGCGCCTAATCCAGCACCTATTATTAGTTTTATATCATTTGGAATTGCATTAATGATTTTTACCCTTATTGGAGTTAGTGTTAATAATAAGAAAATAACACCTGCTAAAAACATAACAATTAGAGCGACTTGCCAAGATCCTAATGCAGCATAAATAACATAAGCTAAATATGCATTTACACCCATACCTGCACTTAAAACAATCGGAAAATTACCATAAAGCCCCATGAAAATAGAAATGACACCACTTACAATTGCAGTAGCAACAAAAACACCATCCCTATTCATTCCCATGTCTGAAAGAATAGAAGCGTTAAGAGGCAAAATATAAATCATGGCAATAAAAGTGATTAAACCGCCAAGTAACTCGGTTGTTAATTTAGTACCACGTTCCTCAAACTTGAATAATTTGTTTAGCACTTTCATAAATTATCCTCCATTACTTATTTTATTGTTTACATTATACCCTTTTATTTAAATATAAAAGAAATTATTTTATGGGGTTAAGCAAAAATGCTTGACACNATATTTTAAAACGAGTATTATGATAACGACAAAAAGGAGGCAATTATGGCAGTCAAATTACGTTTAACTCGAATCGGACGTACACATGAACCTTACTACCGCATTGTTGCAGCAGATAGTCGCTACAGCCGTGATGGTCGTTTTATTGAACAAATTGGNGCTTACAATCCAAGACAAGATCTTAAAGAAGCAACAATTAATCGTGAAGCCGCTCTTAATTGGTTAAGTAAAGGTGCGCAACCAAGTGATACAGTTCGTGCTATTTTCCGTGCTCACGGTATTATGGAAGAATTTCACAATAGTAAATTAAAAAAGTAGGTAATTTATATGGGTAGATATGAAAATATTGTTCGCGAGTTAATTGAACCACTTGTAGAGAACAAAAAAGCATTATTAATTAATGAAATTGATCGTCCAGAAAAAAATACAACAACTGTGCTAGTTTATGGCGAACCTAATGATATTGCCGTTTTAATCGGCAGAAAAGGTTCCGTTGCAACAGCTCTAAGAGAAGTTCTTTCAATCGCAGGTAAACTTGACAATAGACGAGTCTATTTAAAATTAGAAAGTTTTGACGATAGTAAAAAAGAAGAATAAACAAGGCTGCTTAGCAGCTTTTTTTATTTAGTTGTATTCATTTTGTTATAATTAAAATATGAAAAATAACTTTAAAACCGAATATATCAAAATTGGTTCTTTAATAGGAACTAGAGGGTTAAAGGGTGAATTTAAAGTTTATCCTACGACCGACTTTTTAGATGAGCGCTTTTATATTGGAGCTAAGGTTTTTCTTTTAAATGAAACAAACAATGATATTAAAAAAGTTACGATATCATCGGTAAACCAAATGAGAACATTATTAGTGTCATTTAAAGAAATTAACACCATTGAAGAGGCGGAAACGTTTTTACGATACGACATTGTAATTAACAAGAACGAGAACAAACTTCCTGATGGTTTCTATTATGAACACGACCTAATTGGTTTAGAAGTTTATACAATTGAAGGTGATTTTGTTGGGGTTATTAGTGAAATGTTAGAATATGCTCCATATAAAACATTTCGTGTAAAACGTGAGAATAAAAGAGATGTTCTTATACCCTATGTTGACACATTTGTTATAAAAACGGACATAGAAAACAAAAGGATAATTATTAATCCAATGGAGGGATTATTATGAAAATAACCATTTTAACTCTATTTCCGGAAATGTTTTCTGGTGTCCTTGAAAACTCAATTATTAAAAGAGCTATTACAAAAGGAAATGCTAAAGTTGGATTAATAAATATTCGTGATTTTACAAAAAATAAATATGGTCGCGTCGATACTCCTCCTATTGGTGGAGGTGCTGGCTTAGTTATGCAAGTTCAACCAATTGTCGATGCTTTAAGATCGATTGAATCTGGTTATAAGGTGCTTCTTTCCCCGCGGGGGACATCATTTAACCATGCAAAAGCGCGTTCTTTTTCGCAAAAAGAACATGTTATTTTGATTTGTGGCCATTACGAAGGTGTTGATGAAAGAGTAAATGATTATGTTGATGAACTCGTTTCAATTGGTGACTATGTTTTAACGGGTGGTGAAATTGGTGCAATGGCTATAACAGACGCCATAATTAGACTTTTGCCAGACTCAATCGCTAATGATTCTCTTCTTGAAGAATCTTTCACCAACGGTTTACTTGAATATCCACAATATACAGAACCATTTGTGTTTGAAAATAAAAAGGTTCCACTAATTTTATATTCCGGCAATCATCAGGCAATTAAAAAATGGAGATTAAAACAATCTTTAAAAATAACTCAAAATTATAGACCTGACTTATTTAATAAGCATCATTTAACTAAGAAAGAAAAAAGCCTTCTTGAAGAAGGCGATAATCCTAAATGGGAAGATGATGCAATTAAAAAAGGCAGAAAATTTACTGAAAAAGATTAAAATGGCATTCCACCCGGTGGCATTCCAGGCGGTAATTTACCGCTTTTTTTATACTGTTGCATTTGTTTCATCATTTGCTTCATTGAATCATATTTCTTTAAAACTTTATTTATATCAGCGTTAGTTTTTCCACTGCCTCTTGCAATTCTTTGTTTACGTGAGTTTTTAAGAATGCTTGGGTTATTTCTCTCTTCCAAAGTCATTGAATTAATAATTGTTTCAAAATCTTTAAGTTCTTTTTCTGCTTTTTGCTGTTGCTCAGGTGTAATTTTTGGCATTCCTGGTATTAATTTTAAGATCCCCCCGAGTGATCCTAATTTTCTAATCTGTTTCATTTGCTCAAGCATATCATTAAGAGTAAAGGAGCCCTCCATCATTTTGGCAGCAGATTTACGCATTTCTTTCTCATCTATTTTCTCTTGAGCTTTTTCTACTAAAGTTAAAATATCACCCATACCAAGAATGCGTTCCGCCATTCGATCTGGATAGAAAATATCAAGATCTTCGATTTTTTCTCCAACACCAGTAAATTTAATAGGAACGCCAGTTAAGTGACGAATCGATAAAGCTGCTCCACCTCTTGTATCGCTATCTAACTTAGACATGATTACACCAGTTAAACCTAACTTCTTATCAAACCCTAATGCGGTATTAACAGCATCTTGCCCACTCATCGCATCAACAAGAAGCAAAATTTCATCCGGTATTACATCTTTTTTAATATTTGCAAGTTCATTCATTAATTCATCATCAATAGTCAAACGACCAGCAGTATCAATAATTAATACATCATATCTATCATCAAATGCTTTTTTCTTTGCTGCTTTTGCTATTTCAACTGGGTTAACTTTATCGCCCATATTTACAATATCCACACCAACTGTTTTAGCTAGAGTAACTAATTGATCAATGGCNGCAGGTCTATATATGTCTGCAGCAGCTAAAAGAACTTTTTTATTTAATTTATTTTTCATTAAATAAGCAAGTTTTCCTGCTGTTGTAGTTTTACCAGTACCTTGAAGACCAACTAGCATTATCACGGTAGGGCGACTCTTTTGATAACAAAGTTCGCTTTGGTCACTTCCTAATAATTCGACAATTTCATCACGAACAATTTTAACTACCATTTGTGATGGATTAAGTTCATCAAAAACTTTTGCGCCAAGTGCTTTTTCCTTTATATTATCTACAAAGGTTTTAACAACTTTAAAATTAACGTCTGCCTCAAAAAGTGCTACACGAATTTCTTGTAGCATCTCTTCCATATTTTTTTCAGTTAGACGTGACTGACCGCGTAACTTTTTTAATATCCCGGAAAATCGTTCAGATAGTGTTTCAAATGCCATACTATAATTCCTTCAATAATGTATTTATAATATCTTTTTGCTCTTTTGAAGCCGTTTTTGCAAGTTTTTCAAGCAGTTCTCTTCTTTTGTTGTTTTTAGCTACATTACCAAGAGTTTTTTCAAAATTTTGTAAATGTTTTACTNCCTTTTTTAGATTATCACTTACGCCCGCTTTTGATATTTTAAGCGCTTCACTTATTTCTTGTTGACTCAAATTATACAAATAATACATACTAAAAACTTCTTGTTGCCGAGGTGTTAATAATTTCCCATAGACAGCAAACAATTCATTAAAGTAGATAAATTGTTCTAGTTTCTTTTCATTCATTTTATAAACTCCATAGAAGGTTTATTATTATTAGCGTAATTGAATTTATTAGAAANCGCGTAATTAAGCGACGATGAAATAATGGATTATGGAGTCTCCCATTTGGGGAGTTTTTAAACTCAATAGAGGTCATGATTAAACTAATAACAAAGCTTGCAACAATGATTATTAATATCATGGCAAACAGTGGATTAAGCCCTCCAACAACAGATCCAATATAAAAAACAAGGTATTTAGTACCAATAAAGACGGCAAGGGCAATTATCAAACTAATAATACTAAATGTCCACATCATCATCTCCCAAGCACAATCCATATAAATATTTCTCTAAATCAAATTCTTCTAAATNATCTAGACTCTCACCTAATCCAATAAATCGAACAGGAACACCGATTTCATCCCGAATTGCTAAGATAATACCACCTTTACTTGTTCCATCCATTTTTGTTATAACAACACCAGTAAGACCTGTCGCTTCTGCAAAGGCTTTAGCTTGAATAACGCCATTTTGACCGGTGGTTGCATCAATTATTAGAAAGACTTCATCTGGGGCACCTTCAATTTGACGACTTATAACACGTCTAATCTTACTTAATTCATCCATTAGATGTGCTTTTGATTGAACACGGCCCGCTGTATCAATAATAACAAGATCATAACTTTCCCTTACTGCTCTTGCTACTCCGTCATAAGCAACACTAGCGGGATCTTGGTTTTTCTTACCAGTAACTATATCAACATTAAGTCGTTTAGCCCACACTTCTAATTGTTCAACAGCACCTGCTCTAAATGTATCGCCGGCAACTAAAAGAACTCGTTTTCGCATATTTTGATATCTTTTTGCNAGCTTTGCAATCGTTGTCGTTTTTCCAACACCATTAACTCCAACAATCAATAATACTGTTGGGCGATCTTCAACAAATGTAATTTCATTAACGATATCTTCACCTTGTTGGAGATAGCCAATAAACATTTTATCAACAAGAATTTCATTTATTGTGGTAGGATCACTTATCCCTTGAGAGTTAGCTTCTTTTTTGGTTGCCTCAATAATACTAAAAGTTAAATTTACTCCAACATCAGCCTCAATTAGTATTTGTAAAAGATTTTCAAAATACTCTTCATTAACTTTTTCATATTTTTTCGCTAACGATTTTAGGCGAGACGAAAATTGTTTGCGGCTTTTTTCCATGCCGACAACATATTTATTATTAGCTTCTTTTTTTGAACCAAATTTTTTCTTTAAAAAAGAAATAAGACCCACAATTAACTCGCTTTCTTTTCAAGGGCATCTTTAGCCGCCTCTTGTTCGGCAGCCTTTTTAGTTTTTCCGATACCTCTACCTAANTTAATGTCTTCTAAAAAGACTTCTGCTTCAAAATACTGCTCATTATTTGGTGATATGTGTTTTGTTGANACATAATGGACTGTTTCTCTTCTTTCAGCTTGAATTGCCTCTTGAAGAGCATTTTTATAATTTGTTGTTTTCTTTATGTCATGACTTTTTACTATTGGACTAAAAATAACACTCATTATTTCCTTTGATTTAATTGGACCAGCATCAAGATAAAGTGCGCCAACAAATGCCTCCAAAACATCTTCATAAAATCTTTCATTTTGAAGCGCTTCTTTAGGATTTATACTATCACCAAAGATTATTAGTTCGCCTAAACCAAGTTTTTTACCAATTTTTGCTAGCGATCTTGTTTGAACAATTTCACTCCGCATTAATGTCATATCGCCTTCAGTTAAATTAGGACGATGCTTGAAAATCAAATACGCCACATAACTGTTAATAAGTGCATCGCCTAAAAATTCAAGTCTTTCATAACTTTTAACATCACCTTTTACATTACAACTTGAATGAGTAAAAGCCGCTTGATATAAACTAATATCATGCGGTTCTATATCAAATGTTTTTAAAAAAGTGATAAGTTTATTCATCCATTTTTTCCTTAATTTCTTTAATTACATTATGTCTTGCCATTTTATAAGCAACTTCAATTGCGTTTTTAAACGCAGTCCCATCGCTACTACCATGGGCTTTAACTACAACTCCGTTAATACCAAGTAGCATTGCACCACCTGTATTTTTATAGTCAAGTTTTCTTTTCATATTTCTAATACTTTTTCTTGCAAACAAATAACCGACTTTTGAAGATGTTCGTTCAGTGAATGCATCCTTTAATAATTTGCCAATCATTTTAGCAATACCTTCGGTTGTTTTAAGAAAAACATTACCAGTAAAGCCATCAGCTACTATGACATCGGCTTCACCATTTAGTGCATCGCGTCCTTCAATATTACCTTTAAAATTAGGAAAATTTTGTTCTTTTAAGGTTCTATGTGTCTCAATAATTAAAGGACTTCCTTTACCAGATTCACTACCATTACTTAATAGAAAAACACCAGGATTTTCAATCTTTAATACGCTTTTTGCATATATTTGTCCCATTTTTGCAAATTGTACAAGTTGCGATACAGTGTTTTCATTATTAGCACCAATATCTAAGATTATGACATAATGATTTTCTTTTAAGGTAGGAAACGGCGAGACAAGTGCAGCACGTTCAACACCAGGAATCAGTTTTAATTTAATAGTTGCAGCACTTAAATAAGCGCCTGTTCCGCCTGCACTAACCATTCCATCTGCTTCTTCACTTAAATACAAATTTAGTGATTTAAGCATTGAACTTTCTTTAGCTCTCATAACATCTAATGGACCAGCATCCATTGCAATTACATCGCGAGCGTCTACTACTATTGCTCTAGAATCTAAGGAGGTTAACTCTTCTTTTCTTCCAACAGCAAAAATAGTTACATCTGGGTGTTCTTTTAAAAACGCATTAACGGCCTCAACTGTAATTTTTGAGCCTAGATCGCTCCCCATCATGTCGACAATTAATTTCATTTTTATCTCCGACGATTACCTAAAAGAATAATTAAAATACGTAGGGCTTTCACATAAATCCATAAGATAGTAATCAATAAACTTAATGATGCGACCCACTCATAGCGTTTATCTAGACCAGCATTAACTACTGATACTGCATATTCAAAATCCATCACAAGCATTAAAGATGCATAAATTAGAACCGCTAGAGAAATTAAAAGTGGAATGTACCAAGGGATACTTAATCCACCAGTAATAAAGAACATAATTAAAAATAAAATACTACATGCAAAAACACCAATCATAATTGCCATCATTACTTTATAAACAAGATTAATGTTTCTAAATGTATTGTTTCGGTATAAAAGTAACATAATAAGGAAGATAATTACTGTTGCTCCTGCAGCCATAAAAACAACACCAGGAAAAACAATATCAATAATCGCGCTTATTACACCTAAATAAATTCCTTGTGCAATTGCATAAGTAAAAGACATTACATTTGCGATTTTAGGAATCCATAAACCTAGCATTGCCGCAAACATACCAATAAATACGCTGACACCAAATGCTATCCAAAGAGGCATTGCCATCTCTAGAGTTTCAAATCCTTCAACTGTAATAATTCTCATACCAGCTGCAACACTAATTGCACCAGTAATAATGGTAACTAGTGTCAAAATAATTGTTTTGATACTAATACCACTAATGGTGGCTTGTTGTTCTCCAACACCTTTTTTTGCAAATCTTGATAAAAATATATTTGATGCTCTCATAAAATCACCTCGCCTTATATTATAACAAATTTTTACTATTAATAAAATAATAGTAAAAAAGGAATTTAAAATTAAAAAAGGGCTAATTTAAGCCCTTTATATAGCGTTTTTTTATATTTATTCAACACCTATAATAAAACTATAAACAGGTTGATTACCATTGACTAAATCAAAATCAATATCTTTGTATTTATTTTCAAGTTTTTTAATTAAGTTGTTAGCATCTTTTTCTTTAACATCTTTACCAAAAATTACTGTAACGATTGAACTCATGTCATCAATCATTTTTTCAATAGTAATTAATGCAGCTTCAAACTTATCTTTGACAGAACAAATAATTTCTTTTCCATTTAAGCCCATATAATAATCTTTTTTAACTTCAATGCCACTAATTGTTGTATCTTTGATAGCAAATGTAACTTGTCCTGTTTTTACTGATGTTAATGCTTCATTCATATCTTCAATAATTACATCAACTTCATTTTCTGGATTAAAACTCATCGCTGCAACTAAACCTTGCATAATTGTTTTACTGGGAATGACATGTGCTGTTACGTTTGGATCATCTGCTACGACGTCACATGCTTGAGCAGCAGCCATAATAATATTTGAATTATTAGGCAAAATGAATATATTTTCTGCATTTACCTTATTAATTGCTTCAATAAAGTCTTCGGTTGATGGATTCATTGTTTGACCACCACTTACAACATAATCAACGCGATATTCTTCAAATAACCCTTTAATACCATCTCCACTTGCTACAGCAATGATCGCGTATTTTTTTCGCTCAACTGGCGCGACAGCATCAGCAAGCGAACTAGATGTAACTTGTAAATTTTGACCATTTGATAAATGAGTATGTTGTTCACTCATATTTTCAATTTTAAGTGTGACAAACTCACCATATTGTTGAGCATAGTTAAGTGTATTACCTGGCTTTAAAGTATGAACGTGAACTTTAACGATATCTTCATCTTTTACATAAACAATAGAATTTCCATGACTATTTAAAACATTAAGGAATCGTTTTTCTTGGAATGGGCGTTTGTTTTCACCACCAATTCGCATAATAAATTCGGTACAATATCCGAATTCTTCCGTTGCTTCCATTTTTAAAGCAGTTGGTTTTTCTTCTTCAAAAGCAGTAGCAGTTGTTTTTAATACTACTTTACCTGCTAGAGCTAGTTGCATNCCTTCGAAAATAGTAACTAAACCAGCACCGCCGCTATCGACAACGCCGACTTCTTTTAAAATAGGTAATAAGTCTGGTGTTCGTTCAAGAGATTCTCTTGCCTCGTTAAGAAAGAAATCAAATGCCTTTTCAATAGACCAATCATTTTTAACATGTTCTAAAAGTGCGTCGGAAGCTTCTCTTAAAACAGTTAAAATTGTTCCTTCAACTGGACGAAGAACTGCTTTATAAGCAACTTCTTTACCTAAGACCCATGCTTCTGCTAATTCTCGTGCATTAACTTTTTCTTTGCCCTCTAAGCCGTTGGCAAAACCGCGGAAAATTTGACTTGTAATAACGCCAGAGTTGCCTCTTGCCCCCATGAGTAGACCTCTGCTAAAGGCTTTAGCAATTCTTGAAATATCATGATCATTTAAATTTGAAATTTCCTTAGCACCGCTAGAAATTGTTAAATTCATATTCATCCCTGTATCACCATCAGGAACAGGGAAAACGTTTAAAGCGTCAATCGCGGGATAATTATTGTATAANTTATTTGCACCCGAGATGAGCATTTCTTTGANGGTTAAACCATTTAACTCACGCATAATAAAATCCTCTACATCACTTTCACACCTTGGATATAAATATTTACTGCTCTTAGTTTCATATCAAAGGTTTTTTCTAATTCATATTTAACGCGGGATTGAACTCCGCTGATAACTTCAGTTAATTTTAATCCGTAGACGACAATAATATAGACGTCTACTGTCCATCCACTGCGGGTTTTAGTTGCAATAGCACCTTTACTAAATGTCTTTGAATCTAGAAAGATGTCAAGAGGCTTATTACCCCGTGTTCTTTGGGATAGACCTGCAACTCCATATGAGTTTAGAGCTGCCTCNGAGGCGACTTCTTCAATCGCATTAGCCGAAATGGCTATGCCGCCGAAGGGTGTTTTTTTATCATTCGCCATTTCAATTCCTCCTTTTTTAGGTATAAATACCTAACGTATTATACAAACATTTAAACATATTTGCAAATGTTGTGACAAGTGCCAATAAAATTGTTCTTATACAATGGTAAAAAATTATTTTTTAATCTTAAANTTGGCTTCAAAATGAGCTTTTTTGCAATAGGCTAATAGCTCTTCTTCATCCTTAAAAAAAGGAACACGAATTATTTTGTTATTTTTTAAAACAATCGTAAACATTTCTTTCGTAAAAAAAAGAGTAACAAAAAATTTAGCTTTGCTTATATTTAGAATNTCTTTAAACAAAATAATTTGTTCTTTTTTTGTTTTTGGATATAGTACTAGTTCTTTTTCATCTACTTGAATAATTTTAGTAGGTAAAAGGAAATAATAGATGAGTCGCCCAATAAATATTACGAGAACAACTAATAAACCAAAAAGTATTAAGATGCTTTCATTTTTTACTTCTTTAGGCAATAAAATAAAAAGTAAAAGAAAAGCAAATATTAAAATTAAAGAAGCAATAAGAAAGGAAAATACTGCATACTTTAAATACTCTTTCGTTTTAAAACCAACTTTTGTCATTTTATTTNAATCTTTATTGCTATTTATAACTTCATAATCTTGAGTAATTTTAATTGTATTTAAGTGACTTAAGTAAATGAATAAACCGACTATTCCAAATATTGGAAAAAGAAAACCGATTGAAAGAAGGACGATAACATTTGTTTTTTTTATCACTCGATGCATTAACAAGTGTTTGGATATAATAGATTAGCCAAACAATTGTCGGTATTAAAAATACAGCAAACAAGATACCAAATATAATTAAGAAAAGTACAAATTCAGCTACTGCTGCGACTGGATCTTCTGCTGTTATTTGTCCAGTAAATATTAATTCAATGATTTCTTTTAAAAGCTTAAAATTGTTTAATGCTAGGAGAACATCAAAAATAATTCTTTCAACTAAACTAATAAATATAAAAATTAGTGCTATTTTTACTCTTTTTAACTTATCATCAATTGTAGATTTACGTGCCATAAGTCCGCTCCTATAAATACTTGAATATAATATACATCATTTAACAATGTTTTTGAATAATCTACATTAGTTTTGTTCTAATAATCTTGAAGGTTTTATAGTATGTTATGAAATAAAAAATAGGCCTCTAGGCCTATTTATTTTTTTATTCTTGAGTGTTTTCTAGTAATCTACTTCGATAAATAAATAAAGCGACCATACCAACAAGATTAACTAATAGTCCAACTGACATTAAAATCATGATATCTTTTTTAGATAACTTAAATGATGTGATATAGACGATTATGTAATAGACAAGACCAATAATGCCTGGGATTGAAGTAAGTGAACTAATAATTGTTACGGCAGAAATTTGACGAGTTAAACTAATAATTTGTGATGTGTCTTGGTTATTTGCTGCATTAATAAATGCCTCTAAATTTGCAAAAACGACAATAAATACAAGGGTTGAAACAACTATTGCAAGCCCCATCGTAATAAACATCATTATTAGTGCTATTTTAATATTTTTTAGTGTTTGTTCTTTTATATTTTGGTTCATGCTTGCTTCCTCGTTTTTAGTATAACCTAGAAATCATAACTTTCAAAATTTTTAAAGAAAACAAAAAAGTTTGGCAACTTGTTATTTTCCCCTTGCGGATATCGTCACCGCTACCGTGCTTAACTTCTGTGTTCGAGATGGGAACAGGTGTGTCCACGGCGCTATCGTCACCAAACTGTTGAGCAATTGTTCGCTCAAAACTAAATACTATACTTTATAACATGTTCTTCCATTAACTAACTTTGTTTTGCGTAGTACTCATTAACTAGAAATATTAAGTCCTCGACTTATTAGTATTGCTCGACTAAATACATCACTGCACTTACATCTGCAACCTATCAACCTAGTCGCTTACTAGGAGTCTTACTTCTTGCGAATGGGAAGTCTCATCTTAAGGTTAGCTTCACGCTTAGATGCTTTCAGCGTTTATCTATTCCATAGGTAGCTACCCAGCGATGCTTCTGGCGAAACAACTGGTAGACCATTGCTATGTCCATTCCGGTCCTCTCGTACTAGGAACAGGTCCTTTCAAACTTCCTACGCCCACGACAGATAGGGACCAAACTGTCTCACGACGTTTTGAACCCAGCTCGCGTACCACTTTAATGGACGAACAGTCCAACCCTTGGAAGGGACTACCCCTCCAGGATGTGATGAGCCGACATCGAGGTGCCAAACAGCGTCGTCGATGTGAACTCTTGGACGCTATTAGCCTGTTATCCCCAGAGTAGCTTTTATCCGTTGAGCGACGGCCCTTCCACGCGGAACCGCCGGATCACTAAGCCCGACTTTCGTCTCTGCTCGACTTGTAGGTCTCGCAGTTAAGCAACCATATGCCTTTGCACTCGATGTATGATTTCCAACCATACTGAGGTTACCTTGGGGCGCCTCCGTTACTTTTTAGGAGGCGACCGCCCCAGTCAAACTGCCCACCAAACACTGTCCCTCGGCCTGTATCGACCGTAGGTTAGAGTAGTCGTAATACAAGAGTGGTATTCCAAGGATGACTCCGCCCAGACCAAAATCCAGGTTTCACCGTCTCCCACCTATCCTATGCATNTATTACAACTACCCAATATTAAGTTACAGTAAAGCTTCATGGGGTCTTACCGTCTAGTCGCGGGTAGCCGGCATCTTTACCGGCATTAAGATTTCACCGAGTCTGCTGTTGAGACAGCGCCCAAATCATTATACCATTCGTGCGGGTCAGAACTTACCTGACAAGGAATTTCGCTACCTTAGGACCGTTATAGTTACGGCCGCCGTTCACTAGGGCTTCAATTCAAAGCTTCGCCTTGCGGCTAACCTCTCCTCTTAACCTTCCAGCACTGGGCAGGCATCACCCCATATACATCGCCTTACGGCTTCGCATAGAGCTGTGTTTTTGTTAAACAGTTGCTTGGGCCTATTCACTGCGGCTCGCTCGCGCGAGCGCTTCTTCTTGCGAACTTACGAAGCTATTTTGCCGAGTTCCTTAACAACAGTTATCTCGCTCACCTTAGGATACTCTCCTTGACCACGTGTGTCCGTTCTCGGTACGGGCCATATATGCTTAAGCTAGCAGCTTTTCTTGAGAGATGGCGTCACTTACTTCATTACTAGGGTTGCCCCATTCATTCCCGATGCGNCTTCGCCTTAGTGTTTGACGGATTTGCCTATCAAACAGCTACCTCGCACCATCCNGAATCCAATAACCGGAATAAGTTAGCCTTCCCTGTCACTACATCGCACATATACGGGTGCAGGAATATCAACCTGCCGTCCATCGGCTACGCCTTTCGGCCTCGCCTTAGGTCCCGACTAACCCTGGGTGGACGAACCTTGCCCAGGAAACCTTGGTCAATCGGTGTGTAGGATTCTCACCTACATTCGTTACTCACACCGGCATTCTCACTTCCATATCGTCCACAACTCCTTTCGGTATTGCTTCAACCAATATGGAACGCTCCCCTACCACTAATACTTTAAGTATTAATCCGTAATTTCGGTATTATGCTTAGCCCCGGTAAATCTTCGGCGCAGAGATACTCGACTAGTGAGCTGTTACGCTTTCTTTAAATGGTAGCTGCTTCTAAGCTAACATCCTAGCTGTTTGTGCGTCTCCACATCCTTCTACACTTAGCATAAATTTAGGGACCTTAATTGACGGTCTGGGCTGTTTCCCTTTCGACCATGGAGCTTAGCCCCCACAGTCTGACTGCCTAACTAAAATTANTGGCATTCGGAGTTTGATTACATTCAGTACCGCTGGACGCGGCCATCAAGCATTCAGTGCTCTACCTCCACTAACAATATTAGACGCTAGCCCTAAAGCTATTTCGGGGAGAACCAGCTATTACCCGGCTCGATTAGAATTTCTCTACGATTCACAACTCATCCGCGGGCGTTTCAACGAACGTCGGTTCAGTCCTCCGGTGGGTATTACCCCACTTTCAACTTGGTCATGAATAGATCGCACGGGTTTCGGGTCTATGTCATCGTACTAATTCGCCCTATTCAGGCTCGCTTTCACTACGGCTCCGCTTCGTCAGCTTAACCTTGCACGACAACCATAACTCGCCGGTTCATTCTTCAAAAGGCACGCCATCAGCCTTTAACGGCCTCTGACTTCTTGTAAGCATACAGTTTCAGATTCTTTTCACTCCCCTCCCGGGGTTCTTTTCACCTTTCCCTCACGGTACTGGTTCACTATCGGTCACTAGTTAGTATTTAGCCTTTCGCAGTGGTCTGCGTATCTTCCGACAAGGTTCCACGTGCCTCGCCGTACTCTGGAAATCGCTAGCGGGTAATAATCGTTTAATTACAGGACTTGCACCGTCTTTGGTTGGCCTTTCAATGCCATTCATCTGGACTATTACACTCACATATTGCGCTCCAAAACCCCCGTCCAAAGACAGGTTTGGGCTGTTCCGCTTTCGCTCGCCGCTACTTACGGAATCGAATTCTCTTTCTTTTCCTCTAGGTACTAAGATGTTTCAATTCCCTAGGTATCGCTTCCTTAAACTTTTAATATTAAGGATAATATGACATTACTCATACTGGGTTTCCCCATTCGGAGATCGACGGTTCGTTGCTTACATCCAGCTCCCCATCGCTTATCGCAGGTAGTCGCGTCCTTCATCGCCTTCTAGTGCCAAGGCATTCACTGTACGCCCTTAGTAACTTAATTTTTCTTGATTGATTGTTAATAAATGCGTTAATAAAACTTGGTTAGTTTTGTTTTTTTGATTTGTCTTTATCGCAGATTTAGTAAATCTTGCGACATTAACAGAAAGAACATGTTATTTTATAGTATTCAGTTTTCAAAGAACAATTTTTTGAGCTTAATCGCTCAAAACTAAACAGATGAACTCAACAACTTATTAATACGAATTAAGATTGTTGTTTTGTTTATCGACGACAAACTCGTCGAGGTTGGTTTTGTACAATTTACGTCGTTTTTGACGTTGTTTTCTCCATAGAAAGGAGGTGATCCATCCCCACGTTCCCGTAGGGATACCTTGTTACGACTTAACCCCAATCACTAGTCCTACCTTGGGCGGCTCCCTCCCTTACGGGTTAGGATACCGACTTCGAGCATTACCAGCTCTCATGGTTTGACGGGCGGTGTGTACAAGGCCCGGGAACGTATTCACCGTAGCATGGCTGATCTACGATTACTAGCAATTCCGACTTCATGGAGTCGAGTTGCAGACTCCAATCCGAACTGAGATCGGCTTTATGAGATTCGCTCAGCCTCGCGGCATTGCAGCTCTTTGTACCGACCATTGTAGCACGTGTGTCGCCCAGGACATAAAGGGCATGATGATTTGACGTCATCCCCACCTTCCTCCGGCTTACACCGGCAGTCTCCTTAAAGTCCCCAACTTAATGATGGTAACTAAGGACAAGGGTTGCGCTCGTTGGAGGACTTAACCTAACATCTCACGACACGAGCTGACGACAACCATGCACCACCTGTATGTTCTGTATATCCCTCTATTTCTAGAGTCTTAGAACTATGTCAAGCCCTGGTAAGGTTCTTCGCGTAGCATCGAATTAAACCACATGCTCCACTGCTTGTGCGGGCCCCCGTCAATTCCTTTAAGTTTCAGTCTTGCGACCGTACTCCTCAGGCGGAGAACTTAATGCGTTAGCTTCAGCGCTGGGTTTCACCCCAACACTTAGTTCTCAGCGTTTACGGCGTGGACTACTAGGGTATCTAATCCTATTTGCTACCCACGCTTTCGTGACTGAGCGTCAGTATCGATCCAGTATATCGCCTTCGCCACTGGTGTTCCTCCATATATCTACGCATTTCACCGCTCCACATGGAATTCCATATACCTCTCTCGTACTCTAGCCTCTCAGTTTCCAAAGCGGACAGTGGTTGAGCCACTGCATTTGACTTCAGACTTAAAAGGCCGCCTGCTCACTCTTTACGCCCAATAATTCCGGATAACGCTTGCCACCTACGTATTACCGCGGCTGCTGGCACGTAGTTAGCCGTGGCTTTCTG
>JGI24711J26586_10000237_pt1 | contig 42361 bp, 24 predicted proteins | sample BioPla3DNA1_FD_26586 | JGI IMG/M metagenome (IMG submission 26586)
AAAATTAAAGCGAATGGATATTATGGATAATTTTTTGCTTTTAGTAGTGAAAAACAGAATTTTATATGATATTATGAAAAAAGCAAATACCTATCTATAAGCAGTGAATCAAATATACCCGAAGAAACACCGAATCCGGATGAATTTAACAGATTACGGATTAATGTTTGTGTGATGCGGTATTCCTCGATTGCTTCGGCAAAAAGCCTTGAATGGTATAAATCATGAGCAGTTGAAAGATGTTTTTCAATTTCCAGAAGAACCTTAGGATCGTACTTTTGCTCTATGAGATTATTAATATGATCTAAAATACTTACGATTTGCTTTTCAATTAATGCCGGAGTTTTCCTATTCCATCTTAAAGTTGAGTAATTCTCAATATGTTTGACCTGCATCTTTTGTCCCTCCTTTATTTAATATAAATATATTCACCTGATACTTTTAACGTTCACCGGTCACAACGCCAAAGAAATAATCCTCGAAGGTACCTTCATCAACATCTACCGTTCGAATCGTACCCCATGTATAACAGTCAAATTTGACATGACCGCTGTCCCATATATACCATTTTCCTTCATCTATCTCCAGGTTTCCGGCGTAGACTACCCAATGGTTGCCAACTAACGAGACAAGAGGAGGGGAATTGCCGACCAATGCGGAATGGATTAATAAAAATGCTACTCCACCGTTATCATAGACTCTTTTTGCTTTCCTGATAGCATCAAATTCACCGAAGGCATAGGTTGAAGTCCACTCTACTCTGTCAAAGAGAAGTATTTCATAAGTCCATTCTTTGAGGAATAATTCAAGAGAACCGTAAGCTATATCCCATGAATCCGCTTCGATATTAAGTATTAGATTGGTGTATTCAACTATAGTGGTCATAATCATCCAGTTACAAGGGGTTATCCCGCTTCTGACTTTACTGTTTCTTAACTTTGATGAAGCACTGTAAGTTTTGCTTCTGGTTTGGAAGGAGCCAGTTTCATAAAGACTTCTGCAAATTCTGACGAATCTCGACGGTTCTCTTCTTACCAGCTCATATACGATAGCAGCGGGACCGCAAAGCGGAGCACGTCCTTGATTTACTCTCAGGGGGTTTGCAAGAATGGCACGAATATCGTCTATCAATTGAGTTTTGTCTATGTTGGGCCATACACCCGGAGCTGAGGATTTTTCAAATTCATTCAGCAATTGATTGAACTCGTTTTCAAGAACCAGGGTTGTTTCGCGAACACTGTAGGTTAGTGTATAATCACAATCGTCTAATGTAAATTTAGCGGTTTTATTTTCACCAAGGCTTGTGTTTATCAGTGTCTCACCGAGAAAGTCATCACCGTCACCCCAGCCGAAATCTTCATCCCACAGCTTTATCTGAACGCTCTGGGAAAAAGTATATTCCTTGTCGATGTTCCAAGTCTGCTTTTTCTTGAGATTTTTATAAATTTTCTCCCGGAATACTCCGTCAATATACACTGTTTTTGATCCTGGAACCGGTGAAATATCCGGAATCGCCGGTCGACTGTTCACCATTGATGAAGAGAAATTGAGGGAAGAAGAAAAGTTTGATGGCTATTTTGCCGTTATTACCAGTGAATATAAAGCATCGCCCGAGGAAATTATAAAAGTGTTTAAAAACGTAGGAAAAATTGAGGAGTTTTTCAAGGTAGCAAAAAGTGATTTTGAGAACAGAACGGATGAATTATCATTGAGAGAATATATAGGTGCTCATTGTCTAATATGTTTTGTGTCCCTTCTAATTATCAAAATACTTGAACAAAGGCTAGAGGGTAAGCATTCCGTAACAGCTATGCTTAAGAGTCTTAGTAAAGTTTGCTGCAGCCATATTAAAGAGAATTATTATCTTTTTGATTTTTACAATGATGTTCTTCAAGATATAGGGAAAGAACTGGATATTGATTTTGGGAGAAAGATTATGACTTTTGGAGATATTAAAAAAATCATTGGGCAATCAAAAAAAGTATAATGTGTGTTATATAATGAAGAGGTTTGATTGTGTTACCCGGTGCGTCACAGTAATGTGAGGTACTAAGCGGGAGGATAAAGTACCTGTCTAAACAGCAGAGCGAGCGAAAATGCAGACCGTAGCATTAAGTCAATTCTGCCGCATCGTCAAAAAAAGGTCTCTGCTTATGCAATATCAACTATTTTTCTAGTTCTATTATGCTTTATTTGTTGTAGACTTATTGCGTAAGTTTTGTTATATAAATTATAGAGTCATATGTCAACATAAAAAGTATCTGTATATGTTGCAGTGGAAAGGAGAATTTATGAGAGTCGCATTATACCAAATGGAGATAGCATGGGAGGACAAGGAAAAGAATTACAAAAAGCTGGAGGGCGTGCTGGAAGAAGTAAAAAAGCATGGCACAGACTTGCTTCTTTTACCGGAGATGAGCTTTACAGGTTTTTCAATGAGGACGGAGCTTACGAAGGAGTACAATGAGGAAAGCAAAGACAGGATAAAAAAGATTTGCGAAAACCATCAAATCTGCATTGGTTTCGGCTGGGTAAAAGCTTCCGGAGAAAAAGCAGAAAACCATTACACAATAATCAACGAAAAAGGTGATGAAATTTCAGATTTTGTAAAGATACATCCGTTTAGTATAGCTCATGAAGAACGGTATTTTGTCAAGGGAAATAAGTTGTCAACATTTAAGTTGAAAGGCCGGGGACTTGCCACTTTTATTTGCTATGATTTGCGTTTCCCGGCTATTTTTCAGGCACTTGGGGATGAAATTGAAATTGTGATTGTTCCTGCCAACTGGCCGAAAAAACGTAGAGAACACTGGAAGTGTTTGCTTCAGGCAAGGGCTATTGAAAATCAGGTATACGTATTGGGTGTAAATTGTGTGGGAAATATGGGTGGACTTGAGTATTCGGGAGATAGCTGTGTGATTAATCCCAATGGAGAAATAATTGAAATAATCGAAGGGAATGAAGGAATCATATATGCAGATATAGAGAAGAATGTAAAAGATATTAGAGATAGCTTCCAGGTACGTCAGGACCGGCGTACAGAGTTTTATAAATCTCTGTTTTAAATTTATTTAAACCGTTTTCTTGCATGAGTTTATGTCAGCTATACATTTAACATAATATCATCGGTTATTGCATTAAGATAATGGCTGTTTAACAATATTCCAAGTAATGCTAGTAGAATAACGGCCTTAATACATAAGTACTTGACATTTTTTTCTTCGGGGGGTAGTATGCTACTATAAGCCAATGAATGTCAGTAATACGGTATAATTATGCAAACAGCCGGGAAAGGTGGTGTTAAAAGACAATTACAGGAGCAGTTTGGAGTAAATTTTTTGCAAACCATATTTATTTTTATGCAAGAATCGGAAGTTTTGTACAGGTAGTAAAATGAATTATTTATTGTTTCGGCAGTAGATATTATTTGGGGCTTATTGTAGCTTGAGGGAGGATAAACCATGAATGGAAGTGACACAATAAAAAGTAGTAAAGCTGGAATGAGAAAATTTGCAATATTGGTGGCTGGCCAAATGATATCGAGTATAGGCAGCGGGTTGACGGATTTTGGTCTTGCGATATATGTATTAGCGCTGACAGGGTCTGTTACTGCTACTTCGATTGTGAGCATTTGTGCATTTCTGCCATCGATTCTTTTAGCCCCTGTGGGTGGCGTGTTGGCAGATAATTATGACAGAAGATTGATGATGATTTTAGGTGAATTGTTATCGGGACTTTCGTTGACTATATGTCTTGGTACTATTATGAGTCCAAATCCTTCCCTTCCGGTAATTTGTATTGGTGTAGGTATCAGTTCGCTGTTTAAAGCTTTGATGGAACCGGCATTTAATGCGACCATTACAGATATGTTATCGGAAGAAGATTTTGCCAAAGCGGGTGGAATGGTTCAAATCGCAAGCAATCTCAAGATTTTAATTTCACCGGCCATTGCGGGGTTGTTGCTGCAGATTACGACGGTTAGTACTTTGATAATTATTGATATTTTAACGTTCTTTACGACGATAATTACTATTGTTTTAGTGAAGAAAGGTATGGTTTCGAAAAGCAGAAAAGATTCTAAATTAAGCTTTACACGGGAAATGAAAGAAGGTATAGCTGCAATACGCGGAAAAGGCGGTATTGTAGCAATGATTGTAATTATGACATTTGCAGTATTTTGCATTGGTTTCGTACAGATATTAATTAAACCGCTTATACTTGCATTTGCAGGTGAAGTGGAACTGGGAATTCTCACAACAGTCAGTGCGTTGGGGATGCTGGCGGGAAGTATTATTATCAGTTGCCTGAAAAATATAAAATCTTATGACAAGATGCTTTCTTTTGGATTAGTCGGCTGCGGAATCTTTTTAGCACTGATTGGAGTTTGGCAGAATTTAATTTTGATTGCAACTTTTGGATTCATGATGTTTGTATTTATGCCGGCTGTTCAAATTGGGGCTGAAGTTCTGGTGCGTATGAATTTGGCAAACGAAGTGCAGGGACGTGCTTTCGGATTGATAAGTTTCATTACTCAGATGGGTTATATTTTTGCATATATATTGTCCGGAGTTATTTCCGATTATATTTTTGAGCCGTTTATGTCCGGAGACAGTTTTTTGGCCATGCAAATCGGAAAAATAATTGGTGTTGGTGAAGGAAGAGGAATAGCACTGCTGATATTGATTTCAGGCATAGCTATGTCAATTGTCGGAATTGTAGTTTCCAGGCTGAAAAGTGTAAAAATGTTAACAAAAAAAGAGAGTGATACCCAATTCGTTGCGGAGACTTGTCCGGAAGGACTTTAAAAAATACAAGAGAGAAAAGAAACAAGAACTGCATGAATATAACTGGAATAGGCTGAAAATCAAAGTCTGTTCCGGTTTTTTGTTTTGCCTGATTTTATCATATCAATTGAATTTGAGGAAGCTGTGGCATATTTTAAAAAAACTATAATTTTGGTGTGTTATTTACGATCTTTTAGTTATTTACGATCTTTTAAGAATAAAATCAGATTGACATAGAGTCTATCATGTTTTATAATTTCAATGTAATATAAAATAGACTTTAGACGAGTATTTCTGTGCAGTATTGTGTTACAAATTTTTGCAGGTTAACTAATTTAGGGGAATTATGGTCAATTAATAAATAGTATTTAATATTTTGGGGAGTTTGCAGGAAATCTAGGTTCTTGGTCTGTCAGTGCAGATTCGTCGTAAGTATTGCTTAAAATATCTCTGCTAATCCAAGAAATGTACGTTGAAAATAATCCCTTTTTCTATTAATAGCAGATGTGGAAAAAGTTAATGTTTTAAGTTAATCTACTTAGTAAATATTTTTGAATTCTTCTAGAACATATGATAGTATTTATTTCAATGGTACAATGCAAAATTATTATACATAAATTTGAAATTGTAAAAAAAATTTATATTTGTTTTACATAAAAAGTAAATTGCAGGGGAGAAGAATGATGGTTATAAAGAAAATTGAATTAACCGAATCTCAGAAGGGGATTTATTTTGATTGTCAATTAGACCCGGTATCATACAACATATCTGCATCGATATTACTGTATGATTTAAAGGAAGAACATTTCGAAAATGCTTTTGAGTTGTTGATTAGGGAGCAAGAGGCGTTAAGAAGTAGTCTCGATATTGAAAATGATTTACCTGTCTTAGTTATTCACGATTCAATCGACTATAAATTATTGAGGCAAGATTTGTCCGATAATTCAGAAAAGTTCGAAGAACTTTACCAAAAAATCCTTGAAGAAGAACTGTGCACACCTTTTGATCTCACCAAAGCTCCATTGTTCAGAGCCAGACTTGTAAAACTAGACCAAAACAAGCATTTGTTTTTTATCTGTATTCATCATATTATTTCAGACGGGGTATCATTGGAAATATTAAAGAAAAAATTGTTGGATTATTATTATAAACTCGAGAACAATGAGAGCATAGAAATAAGCCACGATACCGGATTTGCAGACTTTATACAAAAAGAAAACGATAAACTTGCAAACGGCAAGTATGTTAAGCAAAAGGAGTACTGGATGGAAAGGCTTAAGGGAGCAGAGCCTTTGGCATTTCAGCCGGACTATTCCGTTAGAAAAAAAGACAGCAATATAGGCAAAGAGAAACGCTTTGAAATACCTGAGGATTTACTCAAGAAAGCAACTCATCTTTCGATGAATCAAGAAGTTACAACCTTTATGCTGTTTTTAGCTTCTTTTGGTGTATTGATGCATCGGTATACAAGAGAAGAAGATATTGTTTTATCTTCACCGTTTACATATCGGCCTAGTTTTGATTACGAAGAAACCGTTGGTTGTTTTGTTTCTATGCTGCCAATTCGCATGAATATTGAAGGCTCTCAGCAGTTTTCATCAATTCTTCAACAGGTATCCAAGGAATTAATCAATGTCTATAAAAACATCGGGTATCCGAACAATCTTATTATGAGAGACAGTCAATTGGTTCCTATGCCCGGGTCACCTTCGATTTTTGATATTTCTTTTGTGTATGATGTATATGAAGAATCGGAAGAGTATCATGTGAAAAATGAAGTTGTGGATAATGATATTGTAACTTTTCCGGGCAGTATGATGGTTGTTTTAAACAAAACGCCGAAAAACGATTTGATTAAAATTCAGTACAAACCGGATATATTCTCTGACGAAACCATTGAATTGATGGGACGCCGTTTTTTAAAACTTCTGGAAGCTGTTGTAGATAATGTTGACATAAAAATTAATGATATTGATTTATTCATAGACAACGAAAAGGACCTTATTTTAAATGATTTTAACAGCTCCTCATATTTTACTTATGAGCCGAAGACAATTATTGATATATTCCATTCCAAAGTAGAAAAATATCCAAATAGAAGAGCACTTATTTTTGGAGAAAAAGTAGAGACATATGCTTCAGTAAATGCAAAAGCCAATCAATTGTGCAGAAAGATTCTGGAGAGAAAGACGAGACCTAATGAAGCTATTGGGCTGCAAATGGAACGCTCGATTGATATGGTAGTTGCTATTTTGGCTATTTTAAAAGCCGGATGTGCATATGTGCCAATTGCACATTCGTTCCCATCTGCAAGAAAAGAATTTATTTTCGAAGATGCTAATATTTCCCTTTTAATAACTTCTAGCAATTTGCCTTGCGAGAAAGATTGGGATTTGAATATTCTGTATATTGACGATGCCGGCATCTATACGGGGGAAGATACCAATCCTGAGGTGGAATTGGATCCTTACAGCCTTGCATATATTATGTACACCTCCGGTTCTACAGGTAAACCCAAAGGTGTCATGGTAGAGAACCATAGTGTGGTAAATACATTGCTGGATTTGGAAAGAAGATTTCCTATGGAAGAGCAGGATATTTTCCTTCTGAAGACTGCTTTTACCTTTGATGTTTCGGTTACCGAATTGTTCGGTTGGTTTATGGGAGAAGGAGCATTGTTGATTTTAGAGCCGGGAGCAGAGAAGAATCCTTCTCTGATACTGGATGAAGTTCAAAGGCATAGGGTAACCCATATCAACTTTGTTCCAACTATGTTCAGATTGTTTTTGGAGCTGTTTGATACAAAAGAAAATATTGCAAAACTTGAGTCTTTAAAATGGATATTTGTAGGCGGAGAAGCCGTAACATCGGATATTGTACAAAAATTTAATTCTCTTGGGACCAATATCAGGTTGGAAAATGTTTACGGTCCTACAGAGTGTACAATATGGGCATCTCATTGCTCCTTAAAGGGATGTGAGGATAAAACAAATATTCCGATAGGCCAGCCTCTTAATGAAATTCGCTGGTATGTGGTAAATGAAAAAGATAAACTGCAACCTATAGGCATACCGGGAGAGCTTTGCCTAAGCGGTGTAGGTTTGGCCAGAGGTTATTTAAATCGTGATGAACTGACAAAGGAAAAGTTTGTTCAAAATCCTTTCTATCGTGAAGGAATTGACCCTAAATGGTATCAATATATGTATCGCACAGGGGACCTTGCTCGCTGGACTGCAGACGGCACTATTGAATTCTTGGGAAGAATGGATTTCCAGGTAAAGGTACGTGGTGTCCGTTTGGAACTGGAGGAAATTGAAAAGGTATTGTCAGAGTATGAAGGCATTGTTCAGGCAGTTGTAGTTGTGAAAAAAGAAGCAGGCAGACCTGAGTTCCTTTGTGCATATTATCTTTCGGAGAAAGAGATTCCGGCTGCGGAATTGAAGAAACATTTGTCAAATTCTTTGCCCGAGTACATGATTCCTTCGTTCTTTGTACATAAGAAAGAATTGCCGGTGAATACCAGCGGTAAAACTAATAGAAATGCCCTGATTGCAGATACGGATTATCGAAAGAATGTTTCATCGGAATATTTTGCACCGACTACGGAGCTGGAACAAACCATTGCGTCGGTTTTTGAAGACATTCTTGGTATTCCAAAAGTGGGATTGGATGACAATTTCTTTGAGATCGGAGGCCATTCTTTAGCGCTTATTCAGGTACATAACAGGCTTAAAAAACTTTTGAACCGTGAGTTTTCAATTACAGCGCTTTTCCAGATGCCGACTATTCGTCTATTGGCTGAATTTTTCACAAAAGAAGAGGAAAAGGCTCTTGAAAATAGAAATGTGTTCTTCCAAAAGGAGACAAAAGCCGTTAATCAGGATATTGCAATAATCGGAATATCTATACGTGTACCCGGTGCGCGAAATCCTTATGAATTTTGGGAAAATCTAAAGAATGAAAAAGAATGTATTCATTTTTACACTGATGAAGAATTGGAAAAATTAGGCGTTAGTCCTGAGGTTTTCAGATCGCCCAATTATGTAAAAGCTAAAGGAAGAATAGACGACATTGACTATTTTGATCCTTACTTCTTTGAATATACCCCAGGAGAAGTTCGAATGATGTCTCCTCAGTTGAGGCTTCTTTATCAAGGCACATGGGAAGCACTTGAGGATGCAGGATACTACCCTGGGTCCGACTCTTCGAGAATAGGTATATTCATAGGAGGATCCGATGACTTTGAATGGTATAAAAAAGCACTCTTCGGAGGATCGGATTTCAGCGATAAGTATCAGGCGTTTACATTAAGTACAAATCACTTTTTGGCAACCCGTTTGTCTTATAAATTGGACATCAAGGGACCTGTTCTTTCAGCGTTGACCGGATGCTCGACTACTTTGGTTACGCCTCATCTGGCAAGACAGTCTCTAATACTTGGGGAGTGCGATCTGGCTATAGCAGGTGGAATAACTATAGAGCTTCCAAATGAGGGCGGATATTTCTATGAAGAAGGGATGATGTTCTCACCTGATGGGCATTGCCGTCCTTTTGATGCCAAAGCAAAGGGAACTGTATTTTCCAATGGGTTGGCCCTGGTGGTTATGAAAAGGCTGAAGGATGCCATAAGGGATAACGACAATATATATGCGGTTATCAAGGGTTCTGCCGTCAATAATGACGGTAATCAGAAAGTCGGATTCGTAGCTCCGAGTGTGGAAGGACAAGCCGAGGTAATCCGGAGCGCTTACCGTAATGCCGGAATTGACCCTGAAACGGTAAGTTATGTTGAGGCCCATGGAACAGGAACATCTTTGGGGGATCCCATAGAAGTGGAATCTTTGACAAAAGCCTTTGCAACAGATAAAAAGCAGTTTTGTATTCTCGGTTCGGTAAAAGGAAATGTGGGACATGCCGATACGGCAGCCGGAGTAGTGGGGCTGGCCAAGGTGGCTCTTTGTCTGAATAATAAGTTTATTCCCGGAACAGTAAATTATGAAGAGCCGAATCCCAAAATCAATTTTGAAAATACTCCGTTTATTGTGAAAGCCCACGGAACCGAGTGGAAAAAAGAAAATGTTGAAGCGGGAATTTTGCGTGCCGGCATAAACTCCTTCGGAGTTGGCGGAACCAATGTCCATGTAGTGCTGGAAGAGGCCCCAGAAGCTGTACAAAGCAGTCCTGCCGAGAAAGTCAACCTATTGACATTCTCTGCTAAAACACCTACTGCACTTGAAGCAACTTCAAAAAGGGTTTTGGAATACCTTTTGCAAAATCCGGGTATAAACGTTTCTGATGCAGCATGGACACTGAAGGTTGGAAGAAAACCGTTCCCATTCAGAAAGTCCCTGGTCATAAATGACGAGTTTTATAAAGAACCTGAAAAAATCATTAAAAAACTGGAGGAAGTTGCTTATAGCGAAGTAAAACCGGGAAGCCGCGATGTGTATTTAATGTTCCCGGGTCAGGGAAGCCAATATCAGGGAATGGGACGCGAACTTTATTTCTCTGCCGATAAAAGTGTCGTTTCAAAAATATTCAAGACCCATATAGATGAGGTTTTTGAGTTGTTGAACCCTGAAGAACAAAAAGAGTTTTTGGAGTTGATGTATGGAAATGAAGATCCTCAAAAAATAAATCAAACCCAATATACCCAGTTTGCCCTGTTTGCTACAAGCTATGCTCTGGCGAAAACAATGATTGAAATAGGGATAAAGCCTAAGGGTATGATTGGACACAGCATAGGAGAAGTGATAGCTGCAGTTGTTGCCGGAGTCTTCGAACTGAAGGATGCGGTAGAGATAGTGAGATTCCGCGGAAAGGTAATGCAAAAACAAGAGCCTGGAATCATGCTGTCTGTAATGGCTCCTGCTTCAGAAATAGAGAAGGAACTTGAGCCCGGTGTATGGCTGGCTTTGGAGAACACTACCGGAAGTTGTGTGGTTGGAGGAAGAGACCAAGACATAGCCAAATTCGAAGAAAAATTAAAGGGACGTGGTATAAACTGCACAAGAGTAAGGACATCCCATGCTTTCCATACACCAATGATGGAAAAAGCAGCCCAAGAGTTTGAAAAGATGCTTTCGGGTTTCACCATTAATGAGCCGCAAATACCCATTGTTTCCAATGTAAGCGGTACTTGGGCAAAAGAAGGTGAGATGACTTCGCCTTCCTATTGGTCGGAACACATACTGAGGCCTGTAAAGTTCTCCCAATGCTTGGCGGAAGTTTTGAAAAATCCGGAGGATATATTTATTGAGGTTGGTGCCGGAAATATTTTAAGTTCTTTTGCAAGGCAGCATGAGTGCAAAAAACCGGGACAGAAGTTTATTAACCTCATACGCCATATTCGCGAGGCTGAAGATGATGTAGAATACTTAAATAAGAAACTTGGACAGATTTGGTGTGCAGGTGTTGAGATTGATTGGGATGTATTGAAAGGAGATTCCGTAAGGAAGCGTGTATCTCTGCCTGCTTATGTGTTTGACAAGATACCTTTCCCAATTGAAGTAAAAATGGATCAAATGTCGGAAGCATATCAGGAAGCAGCTGTTGGCAGAGTACAGGATACAGCGGAGTATGTTTTGCCTGCATTATTGAGTTCTGTAAATTCAGGCGACGGAAGCGAGCTGGAGAATGCAGTAATTGAAGCATATAAATCAATTTTTGGATTTGATGCTATCGACAGTAATCAGGATTTCTTCGAAATGGGCGGAGATTCGCTAAAGGCTGTAAGTTTATCTGCTACTTTGAAAAAAATGCTGGGTGTTAAAGTGGAGATAAAAGACATTTTCGCTCAAAACACCCCGGCCAAATTAGCTGCTTTTATACGTGAAAATAATGCGTCTATTGAAACGGATACTTCAATTAGACCGGCAGAAAAGGCCGATTATTATCCGCTTTCTTCTTCACAAAGACGTATGTATACATTCTATTTGATGGATAAGAAATCCCTTGCATATAATCTTTATTCGGCTACCTTAATTGAAGGTGAGTTGGAGAAAGAACGGACTGAAGAGGCCGTAAGGAAATTGATTTTACGGCATGAATCCCTTAGGACTTCTTTCCATGTTATAGACGGACAGATTGTTCAAAAATTGAACGATATTGAAGAATTGCCAATTGCCTATTCGGAACGCAAATACGAGACAGAGGAAGATTTGAATGCTATTTTAAAGGACTTTGTGAAGCCTTTTGACTTGTCCAAAGCGCCTCTCTTCCGTATTGAACTTGTAAAGGTTGGAGAGAACAGACAGCTTTTATTGTTTGACATCCATCATATAATTGCAGACGGTACAGCTGTAGAAATATTGACTCGAGATTTTAATACCCTCTATTTTGGCGAACTTGAGCCGCTAAAGATTCATTACAAGGATTATGCAATTTGGCAGAACAATTATATGCAGTCCGAGGAAATGAAAAAGAAGAAAGAATTTTGGCTCAATCATTTAAGTGGCGAAATTCCAAAGCTTGAAATGCCCACTGATTTTGAGAGACCTCATATAACAAGTTTTAAAGGCGGAAGAGTAGAGTTTTATATAGATAAAGAATTAACCGAGAAGATTGGTGAGCTTTCTCGTAAATTTGGTGCTACCAACTTTATGACCATGTTAAGTGCATGGTATGTGCTCCTGGCAAAATATTCCGGCCAGGAAGAGATCATAGTGGGTACTCCCGTTTCGGGAAGAACCCGGGATGAAATACGCGAGACAGTAGGTATGTTTGTCAATATGCTTGCTATCAGGAGTTTTCCGAGCCTTGATAAAAAATATGATGAATTTTTAAATGAAGTTAAGGAAAACACCTTTGAAGCGTTAAAAAATCAGGATTACCAGTTTGATACATTGGTTGAGCATATGGATATCAAGAGAGAGCTCAACAGAAATCCGGTATTTGACGTGTCGTTTGATTACCACAACATGGAGACTTTTGATTTGGAAGTGGAAGGACTTAAGTTTATTCCATGTCAAGTGCCTATTGAATCGGTATCTCTCGATTTGTTGCTGACCTGCAACGAGGAAAATAACGGATTGGCATGTTTCATTGACTATTCTACAAGTCTGTTTAAGAGAGAGACCATTGAAAGAATGGCTCAGCATTATATAAATATTCTGTGTGCCATAACTAAAAGCCAAGACATAGAGCTTGGACAAATTGATATGCTTACAGAATGGGATAGGGAGCTTATTTTCGGCCAGTTTAAGAAAACGAGCCTTCCTATAGAAGATGATGTTTTAATTCAAGAAATGTTTGAAAGAAATGCAAAGAATCTACCTGACAAAGTTGCACTTGTTTTGTCGGACGGACGTGAAATTACCTACCGAGAGTTAAATCACCGGGCAAATATTTTGGCCTGGAAGCTAATTGATATGGGCATAAAGGAAGATACGATGGTGGGTATAATTCCGGAGAGGGATGAAAACCTGATTGTTGCAATGCTCGGAATTTTAAAGGCTGGTGGAGCTTATGTTCCTATTGACCCTAAATTCCCTGCAGATAGAATTTCGCATATGGTTTCACAGAGCAATATCAATGTGTTGATATGTCCCGAAAAGTATCGGAATCTTGTGGATATTAATGCTCAAGCAATTGATTTGAGCAAGTTGGAGGCTGATTTAGATGTTGTTGCCGATCCTCCAAAACGTGCAAACAAAGACAATTTGGCTTATGTTATATTCACATCGGGTTCAACAGGGACACCTAAAGGGGTAATGGTAAAACATGAAGGTGTTGTGAATCTAATAAGTGACCATATAGCAAGAGGTATTTTCTCCGGTGAAGACGACAGAATTATCTGTATGGCTACTCCTTCTTTTGACATTTTTGTGTTTGAATCGCTTTTGCCATTGTGCACCGGACACTCGATATATATGGCTGATGAGACAGAGTATCTTGACTCTAGTTTACTTGGCGATAAGATAGTTCAATATAAAGTAACGCATATTCAAAGTCCGGTATCAAAGCTTCGCGCTATGGTAGAAAATCCTAATTTCGGACAAGCTTTAAGCCAATTGAAGGTGATTGTAGCAGGAGGAGAAAACTATCCTGTATCGCTTATGAAGCATCTGCAAAAGCATACCAATGCAAGGCTGTACAATATGTATGGGCCGACAGAGACCACTGTAACGGCAACGGTTAAAGATTTAACCGATTCTAAATCAGTGACTATAGGAGAAGCTATTGCAAATACTCAACTGTTTGTCATAAGCGAAAAAGGTATGCTGCAGCCTGTTGGAGTTTACGGAGAGCTTTGCATAGCCGGACGAGGCTTGTCAAAGGGATATATCAATAATCCGGAAGAAACCGCAAATAGGTTTGTCAAACTGCCGGAAGATTCAAGCATTGATATATATAGAACCGGCGATTGTGCACGTATGCTCGATACCGGTGAATTTGAGCTGAAGGGAAGACTGGATTCTCAAGTCAAAATCCGTGGGTATCGCATTGAGTTGGGTGAAATTGAAAATATTGCGATGCAGAATCCGAATGTTTCCTATGCAGTGGCAAAAGCCTTTGCCGCAGAGAACGGAAACTCTCACCTGGCTTTGTTCTATTGTGACAAAGAAGAAAACGGTGAGGAAAATAAGTCAAGCGAAACATTAAAAGATTGGTTGATGAAAAAACTTCCAAACTATATGATGCCGACTCATATCATAAAGTTGGATAAAATGCCGCTGCTTCCAAACGGTAAAGTCAATAAACGGGCGCTTACTTTGCCTGAAGAGGAAGTTTCTGAAGAGAATAAAAAAGCTTCTATGCCGATGAAACGGATAGAAAAAGAAATTATTAAGATATGGAAAGATATGTTGGGTGTACAACATATTACAGTTAAGGATAATTTCTTTGATATCGGCGGAACTTCTTATACTCTAATGCTTGTAAACAATCGTTTGAATGAACTGTTGGGTTATACGGTGCCGTTAATGCAGTTGTTTGAAAATCCGACAGTGGAGCTTCTTGCCAAATCGTTTAATATTTCTGAAAACAGCCCTCTGTTATTGGAGGAAGATGAAATAGAGGCAACCGATGATAGTGAGGATATTGCCGTCATCGGTATGTACGGCCGTTTCCCCGGTGCTGACGGCGTTGAAGAATTATGGAATAACATTGTAGCAGGAAAAGAATGTTTGCGTGAGTTTTCCGATGAAGAACTGAAACAGTCGGGAATACCGGAGGAAGAAATCAATGACCCGAACTATGTAAGGAGAAAGGGATATCTTGAGGGTGTTGAATATTTTGATGCAGACTTCTTCAACTACTCGCGCAAAGAAGCAAATACTATGGATCCTCAGATTCGTCTTTTGCATATGTGTGTATGGAACGCCCTTGAAAATGCCGGATATAATCCATTCGAATATTCAGGCAAGATAGGGTTGTTTGCCGGAAGCGGTGCCAATATCTCATGGCTGGCACGTTATTTTGGAAAGCACAATAACGCGGTAAATTCCTTTGAGGTAATGACATTAAACGATAAAGACTTTGTTACAACAAAAGTATCTTACAAGTTAAATTTGAAAGGACCTAGCGTTAACGTTCAAACAGCATGTTCTACATCCCTTGTTGCAATACATCAGGCAGTGAAGTATTTGCAGTGCGGTGAAGCGGATATAGCTGTTGCCGGAGGAGTATCCATTTCCTATCCAAGGAAAGAGGGTTATTTGTGGCATGAGGGAATGATTTTTTCAAAGGACGGACACTGCAGACCGTTCTCCGAAAATGCATCGGGAACTGTGTCCGGTAACGGTTGTGCCATTGTTGTTCTGAAGAAACTGGACAGAGCAATAAAAGATAATGACCATATATACGCTGTGATTAAGGGTTCGGCCATTAATAATGACGGTATTGAGAAAATCGGATATACTGCACCGAGTATTTCGGGACAGCGTGATGTTATTGAAAAGGCTCTTAAGAAAGCAAAAATAAAACCGGAAGAAATTCAATACGTGGAAGCCCACGGTACCGGTACAACCTTGGGAGATCCTATAGAAATTGAAGCATTAAAACAGGCTTGGAAAAGCCAGAAGAAGGGATACTGCGCGATTGGTTCCGTTAAAGCAAATATAGGGCATCTGGATGCTGCTGCGGGCGTTACAGGATGTATTAAGGCAATTCAAGTGCTGAACAAGCGCGTTATTCCTCCTATGATTAACTTTAAAGGAATAAATCCTAGAATAGATATAGAGAATAGTCCGTTTTATATTAATACTTCTGCAAAAACATTAAGTGCTGAAATTGCAAGAGCGGCGGTCAGTTCTTTCGGTATCGGCGGAACCAATGCTCATGTGATTTTGGAGGAAGCTCCAAAAGTTCAAAAATCGGATGAAGCATCAGAAGTAAACATTTTGCTGTTCTCTGCAAGAAGCGAAAATGCATTGATTAATACATCCCGTGATGTTTTGGATTACATTGTCGGGCACAGGGAGCTTAATATGTCCGATGTTGCATGGACTTTGCAGGTGGGCCGCGGAAACTTTGAATATAGAAAAGCCATTGTTGTGAAAGGAAAGAATCTGGATAACAGCGAGGCATTACAGACCTTTATCAACGATAAGGGAACCAAAGTGCCGGACGGACAGAAAACTGTTTTGCTTATGTTAGCTGACAGCAGTAATTTGGCTAAACCGTTTGCAAACAGCATATATAAATTCAAGGGCACATGTGGCATTTCAAAGAAATTTGAAGACTATGTACAAGTAGTGCTTGGTGAATTGACTAAAACCGAACGTATGAACCTTGAGAAACAGTTGGCAGACGACGGACAGATGAGCGGTTTTGAAAACGATATAACTGTCTTCATCATGAATTATTCATTGTGCATGACCCTGAAAGATATAGGTGTCTTGCCCGATGTGATTTACGGGGAAAGAATCGGCAAGTTGAGCGGTCTGGTGGTTGCCGGCTCAATAAGTTTGGGTGATGCGGTTCAGATAATCCGTACAGGAATTGATAAAGATATTTATCCTTCAAATTATCCGGATTATCAGTGGAGAGATGCTAATGTGCCGGTAATTGACAGCATTGATGCCGAATTGAAAAAAGAATTGAACTCAAGCATTGTAATTAATGCAGGCTGTAATGATAAAGTTATTGAAGAACTGGGAACAGATGCTCAGGCAATTATTCCGGTAACGGACAAAGGACAAATGGATGTGCAAGAGTTGTATCAAGTATTGGGAATGCTTTGGTGTAACGGATGCAAAGTTGATTGGTATGCAGTACATAAAGGAAAAAGGAGAGCACGTATTCCATTACCTGGATATGTATTTGATAAAATTGAGTTTGATAGTGATGTTGTTCTAAGCGATATCTTTAATCGGTCAAATGATGAGGATGTTAAAAAAGTAAATACAGACAAACCAATAACTTCTTTTGAAGACATAAGGGATGAACTTATGAAAATATGGAATGAAGTATTGGGAACTCAAACCGTTGGTGAATCTGACGACTTCTTTGAACTCGGAGGAGACTCGTTAAATGCGGCTTTATTTGCATCCTTGGTTAAGAAAAAACTGGAGATTAATATACCTGTCTCCGAAATATTCAATAATTCTCGTTTTGGCGACTTGGTCAACTGGCTATATCAAAATAAACCAGAGCAAATGGCAAATAAGGAAGAAAATCAGATTCGAATTTTGGAAAAACAACCTTATTATGAGACATCTTCTGCTCAGAAGCGTATGTATGCAGTCAGCCAGCTTATAGGAGATGCATTGTCATACAACCTTGCTTCTGTGTATTTGATAGAAGGTAAGCTTGACCGTCCGAAATTGGAGGAGACCTTTAATACATTGGTTATGCGTCATGAATCCTTTAGGACTTACTTTGGTTTGGTGGACGGCCAAGTGGTGCAATACATTGCCGATGAGGTTCCGTCAGTAGTGGAATTTGCAAACGTGGACGAGAAAGAAGTATTTGAAGAGATTAATCGTTCGATAAAGCCTTTTGATTTATCCAAAGCTCCGCTAATGCGCGTGAAGTTTATCAGTGTCAGCGATGTAAAGCATTATGCTGTGATTGATATGCACCATATTATTTCTGACCAGAGCTCAATTGATATACTCTTACAAGAGTTTACGATGATTTACAAAGGTGAAAAACTTCCTAAGAATGAAGTGAGGTATATTGATTTTGCAGCATGGCAGAATCAGCTGTTTAAGAAAGGTCTGATTGAAAAACAGATTGACTACTGGATGAAAGAGTTGTCAGGGGAGATACCGGTTTTGGATATGTACACAGACTTCCAGGCACCTCAGGGTATCACTCACAAAGGTAAGATATTGCACTTTAGCGTTGACAAGGATAATAGCTTAAAGATCAATCAGTTTGCAAAAGAGCTTAGGATTACTCCTTACATGCTGATGATGGCATCTTTAAAACTATTGCTGTATAAATATTCCGGACAAAAAGATTTGATTATCGGAACGGCTGTCGCCGGAAGGAACCATTTGTCACTGAATACTGTTGTCGGTATGTTTGTTAATTTGCTGCCCATACGTTCTCAGATTGATGAATCCTTGAGTGTGAAAGAATACCTCGGATACATAAAGGACAAAATGGTAGCAGCCTTTGAAAATCAGGATTGCCAGTTTGACATGATAGTTGAAAAGCTTAATATGGACAAAGGTTCACAGGACAACCCGCTGTTCAATGTTGTAATAAATTATGTGAACATGGGAACAGAGGAACTTGAAATAGAGAACCTAACCTTGACACCATGGCTTCCTGAGGTGGTAGATACCAAATACAATATCCATGTCACAATCCTTGAAAAAGATAATGTTTTTGACATTGACGTGGAATACTCCATTGAATTGTTCAAGGAAGAGTCCATGGAGTTGTTCGGTAAACGCTTTGTAAACATGGTAAATTACCTTGTTGAACATCAGGATAGCTTGCTGTCGGAGATTTCGTTGGTGACACCTGAAGAGGAAAACTGGCTGTATAACGTTATCAACAACACTAAATCAAATGCACCTATTGACAAAAATGTGGTTCACCTCTTTGAAGAGTCTGTGAGAACCTATGGGGACCGCATTGCGCTCAATTGGGAAAATGAAGATTATACCTATAAAGAGTTAAACAGTGTTGTAAATCAGCTGGCTCAATTAATAGCGGACAAGGGTATCAAATATGGCGACAAGGTGGCCATATTGACGGAAAGAAGCCCAATACAGATTATTAGTATTCTGGCGATCCTAAAGTGTGGGGCGGTCTATCTGCCAATAGATTATAAGTTCCCGGATGATCGAGTGAATTTTATGCTCGGCGATAGTGGAGCAAAACTGTTATTGACCTACTCTCATCATGTGGAAAGGATTGAGCAATCAATTGAGTATTTGCTGCTTGATTCAAAAGAAGCGCAATTAGACAAGGCTAAAGATACGGGTATTGAGTTTGGCGGCACACCTCAAAATCTATGCGGTGAGGATGAAGCTTATATTCTCTATACATCCGGCTCTACAGGAAAGCCAAAAGGAGCAATCATCTGCCATAAGAGCATCATTCGTACAGTACTTGATACCAACTATGTGTCCATAACACCGGAGGATAAAGTGCTGCAGATGACCAATTACACATTCGATCCTTCTGTATTTGATATCTTTGGTGCTCTGTTAAATGGTGCTACCTTGGTGATGGTACCTCATGAGGCAGCCTTTGAAATGCCAATGCTGGCAGAGATTTTCGAATCAAAGGGCATTACTGTATGTGAAATGGTAACGTCGGTGTTTAATATGATTGTTGACTACAAAGTGACAGCTCTGAAGAATGTCCGCAAGATGTATATCGGCGGTGAGGAGATGTCGTTGAAACATACGAAAAAGGCCTTTGAGGCATTAGGGCCCGGCCGTGTGGTCAACGTATACGGTCCGACGGAAGCTACTGTTATTGCTACATACTATCCAATCGAGCATTTTGATCCCGAGTGGACCAGTATTCCAATTGGAAAGCCCATATCCCACACGGAAGTATATGTGCTTGATGAAGAGGGAAGACTGTTGCCTCCAAATATGCCGGGAGAGCTTTGTATAGGAGGTTGCGGCGTAGCTAAAGGATATCTTAACAGAAAAGAGCTGACGGAATCAAAATTCATCAACCTTCCTTTCGGCAATGGAGAAAGAGTCTATAGGACAGGCGACAGGGTGTTGATGACAGCTGAAGGAGACCTAATCTTCTTAGGCCGTATCGATTTCCAGATTAAGCTCAGAGGATTTAGAATTGAATTGGGCGAAGTGGAAAAACTTATTGCTTCCGTTGACGGTGTAAAAGACGTAACTGTGGTAGCCAACAAAGACAACACAGGAAGTATGTACATTGCGGANATAGTNATACCGTAGATGGAGATGGATATCTCTATATAACACCTGACTATATCCGCGCTGTTTTGCAAAAACAGGTACCCGAATATATGATTCCTTCCCGTATGAAGCGAATGGATAAGTTGCCGCTTACGGAAAACGGAAAAGTAAATCGCAAAGCATTGCCGGCTATTCATGAAGAGAGTGTAAATGTAAACAAGAACGGTCCTAGGAATGAAGAGGAACGTCTGATTTTGGATGCCATGAGAGAGGTATTGGGCAATCCCGGATTGGGAGTAAAAGACGATTTCTTTGTCATGGGAGGCCATTCTATCAAAGCTATAGAATTGGCACAGAAGCTCCGTGAAATTGGCTATGAGCTGCGTGTAAACGATATTTTCAAATTCTCAACTACAGAAGAACTGGCTAAGTATCTTGGCAGCATTTCATCAATGAGCCGGGAAGAAAGCCCTGCACAGGAGGGAGCTCAGGAACACGGAAAAGGAACAATTTCATTAAATGAAAAGCAGATAGACAGTATGGTACAGTACATCTGCAATTCAACCTCCATGGTATCGGATATGATGGTTTTAAGCAGTGTTCGAACCGAATTCCCAATGTCACCGGTTCAAACGGTACATATGGCTGCAGGTTCAAGATACAGCGGATTAACAATAAATATAGAAGAAAATATATCGGAGCAGCATCTAAGAGATATTTTGGCAAATATCATAGCCAAGCAGCAAATGATGCATTGCATTGCCAAAAAGAAAGATGAGTACTTGTGGAGCGAATTGGATGTTGAAGGACAAACTCCTATTATTGCGCAGAGTATTTCTTATACAAAACTGGATATGTATGATGAGACAACCCAAAAAGCAATTACTAAAAAAGTTATTGAGAATTTGATGTACAAGGATTACCGGGAAGGAGAACTTCCGTGGAGATTAAGCTGCCTGAGGCTCAGTGAAAGAAATACACTGTTGATATGGTGTTTTGACCATACTTGCTTTGACGGAATGAGTGCGGAAATAATAAAGAGACAGATTTTGTCAAAAGAGAATTTATCGAAAAATTCGTCAAAATCATCAGACATTTTTACAAGTTCAACCATACAATGTTATGAAGATTATGTAGCTATACTTAAGGACGGTCCTAAAGATATTGACGAACAAGAGATAGTCGGCAAGTTTAGGCTTGATGACTGGAGCAGAGCCAATGCAGCGCTGATGGAAAAGTTGGAGAAAGTGTCAGATAAGAATTTCAAAGAAGTCAGCATTTCCGTTCCGTTGAACGGCAGGAATCAAAATGTTTGGGCATGTGCGTATGAGCTGGTTGAGAAGATTTTACAGCGCTATACCGGTGAAAACGATATTGCAATGGCAATTGTGGATTATGGAAGAAAATACGGCGGAGCTGAGTTCTATGACTGCGTCGGAGAGTTCCTGGACATTATTCCTGTTATGCTTGGTCAAAGAAAAGTTGAGGAACTGGAAGAGCTTTTGGATATTTGTAATAACAATTCCGTTAATTTCCTGTCGCTGATTTTCGACAAAGACTTGTCTGAAAAATACAGCGAAGTATCCAAAAACCTGAAAAAATACTTTGCGACGGATAAAAGCTGCTTTGATATTGTTATTTATAATTTCCAAGGCTTTATTTCAGCTGAAGACAGGGCGCTGATGGAGGAAAGTCAAAGTGCAGAAGAGACGGAAAGTCCAATGTCAAAATTATTTATAAATGCCAACCATGACAAGGATACACTGTATCTTTCATTAGAATGCCCGGAAGGACTCAACATAGACTTAATTAAGACTGTAGTTGATAATGAAGGAGGGACATGCACAGGAAAATAAGAAATATCGGGCTTGTTGAAGAATAATCCTAAAATACATTTGAAAAGGTGGTATTATGGCGAAGGAAAAAAATATATATAGAAAATATTTGATACTGTTTATAGCAATGTCATTTGGAATTTTATGGTTCTTAATAGGGTTGCCGTATGTCTTGTTCGAGGATTTTATGGTGTCTCGCTTCGGCAATCTGGATGGGGAGAATCTGCTTGTAATGATTGGACTAAACGCTCCGGCCATTCCTTGTTTCCTTATATATTTTCTTTATGGTGGCTGGAGAGGGCTTAGGAACTTTTTGGGTACATTTATTCCAAGAAAGAAAGACTTGCCTTGGATTCCGATAGTTATTGGAGTACCTGCTTTGTGCGCAGTTTTGATTCGGTTTATTTTGGTTTTATTAAACCTCTATGTACCTGAAATAACCGTGACTCCGGTAGAAATGCTGGTTATGTTTGTGAAGAATTTCTGGGAAGAATCCGGAATGATTGGCGTGGGAATAGGGTTTTACGGTTTTGTATTGCCATACTTTCAAAGACAATACAAAAACAATATTAAAGCCGGTATTATGACTGGGTTACTTTTAGGAATATTATTCTTACCGTCATTGTCCGACCCGCTTTCCTATTTGCTTTATGTTGCGCAGCATATAGTGTTTAGTGTTTGTATTAGCTTTATTCTAAACGATACAAAGGGAAATGTGCTCTTTTATATGCTGGCAATGTGGGTTGCAGGATCGGGCGGAAAATTGGGAATTTATGAATTTAACATAAGCGTTCAAATCCTTGAGATTATTTTGTACAGTATATTGTTTGCTATCCTGTATTGGGTGTTTAAGTNCAAAAATTCAGGTAAATCAAAAGAGGAAGTTTTGCAAATATTCCCTGATTTTATAGAGGGTGACAGCCTAAAAGAAAGCAGAAAAAACAATTTGGGAAGTGGAGCTGTTTCATATGAATGATGTATTATTTTATGAAATGAAAAAAGGAACAAGTAACAAGCAAATAATATTTTTTCCTTACCTGGGTGGAACGGTATCGTCATTTCATAATTTAATAAGCAAGCTGGATATGGATGTGAGTATATGGTGTGCCAATCCTCCGGGACACGGCAATTCCAAAAGGGATTTGGTGGAAGATATCGATATTGTAGCGGATATGTATTTTGAAGAATTAAAAAATATAATGATGCCGGAATGTACATATTTCGGTCATAGTTTGGGCGGTATAGTTGCCTATTATGTAGCTCATAGGACTATGAATTCAAAAGAGCATGCCGGCAAGCTGAAATCTTTAATTCTGTCCGCTTGCGATGCACCTAATACCATGAGGCACAAAAAAACTTCAGAACTTCGGGATGACAAACTACTGGAATTGATTGTTTCCTATGGAGCTATGCCTAAAGAAATTATTCAGGAAAAAAGCTTGATAGAATTTTTCCTTCCCATATTTCGCGCCGATTATAAAATACTGGAGTCGGCTGCGGCTAAAGAACCTATTATTCCTTTGGATGTATCGGCGTTTTTGCTGTGGGGCGAAAATGACCCTGAACAGCCGGTAAATCCGCTTCCTAAGTGGCTGCCATATCTTAGAAACGGTGCAGAAGTATTTGTTATAGAAAAAGGAGAACATCTGTTTATCAATAGTCATCCGGCGGAAGTTTCGGAGTGTATAAGAAAGATATTGTACGGTTTGCAAAACTAAAATATAAGAACAAACGGAAAAATAAGATATTTTAGAAGAAAGGGAGAATAAACAATGTGGATTTTAGTGTTAATTGGTGCCGGAGTACTTTCAGCTTTGGTACATCTATATGTAATAGGAGGATTTCAGGCAGGTATAAGTACTATTTTTGAGATAATCGTGTTGCATCAATTTATAGTGACCAACGGGTTGATAGGTGTTTTGGGATTCTACATCAATGTAATAAAGGCTGACGATACGGCAAAGTCCCTCGGCTGGCCGGGAGGACCGTTTCAGATAAAATACGGTTTTTCCCAATTGGGTCTTGGGGTTATGGGTGTATTATCCATTTGGTTTAAAGGTCCGTTTTGGCTTGGAACATTAATTACAATGTACATATATGGAGCCAGCGGATTGTGGACACATACTCAAGAAATGATGAAGAAGGGCAAATTTGACGCTATAGAGTTTGCAAATATTGTATTGGATATAATTTACCACGTTGTAATAACTATCATGTTATTTCAGGTGCCGGGCGTGTTTCGCTGACAGATGTAATATATAAGAGAAGCCGGAATATATTTAGATTGGTTTGTGAAAAGCGACAATAGCAGAAACGCAGTAAAACGATGAAAATTGCTGATTAGGAGGATTAGCGGATGAATCTTACAATGATTAAGAAAGACTTTTCAAGAAATAAGGCAATCAACATTACACTACTGTTATTTATTGTCTTATCGGCATGTCTGATATCGGTAGGAACTATGATAGTTATACAACTTTTCGGTGCTATTGACAGTATGTACGAAATAGCAAAACCTCCTCATTTCATGCAAATGCATACAGGAGAGATTAATTGGGAGGAATTGAACGACTTTGCCGAAAGTGTTGATTATGTGGAGAGTTGGCAAGTCATAGAGATGGTAAATATTTATGGGGGAAATATCCGTATAACAAAACCTGACGGTAAATATTATGTAATGTCCGACAGCCTTTTGGATATTGGTTTTGTAAAGCAAAACGATAAGTACGATCTTTTGCTGGATACCAACAATACACCTATTTATCCGTCTAAAGGAGAAATAGGAGTGCCCATAATTTTGCTGGACAGCTATGATATTAAGATTGGAGATACACTGACTATTACGGAAGGGGATTATTCCAAAGACTTTACAGTTACCTCCTATGTTCGCGATTCGCAGATGAATTCAACATTGTGTTCGTCTACAAGATTTTTGATTAACGAGGAAGAGCATGACGAAATAAAAAATCGTATTGGAAAGATTGAGTATTTGATAGAGTTTTATTTTCCCGATGAATCTTTGGCATCAAAATTTCAGACTACCTATGAAAAGGCCGGAATGCCGGCAAACGGGCAGCCTATAACCTATGCGATTATAAGGCTTGTAAGCGGTATTTCTGATATTATCATGGTTCTTATCATTGTTTTGGTAAGCTTGTTTCTAATCTTTGTGGTGGCAATTTGTCTGCGGTTTACCATTTTAACTGCCATGGAAGAGGAGATAAAGTCAATTGGAACAATGAGAGCAATTGGAATGTCCTATAAAAATATCAGCCAGATTTACCTGATTAAATACAGGTTTTTGGCGATTTTAGGATGTATAGCCGGTTATGCCCTTTCGCTGGTGATAAACAAATACTTTACATCACATATTGCCGAAACCTTTGGTCCGCCTAAGCTGACCTTGGCAGCAATGTTGGCTCCGATTGCTACGGTATGCCTTGTGTATTTGTTTGAGATATATTTCTGTAAAAAAATTATCAAAAAGATAAAGAGGATTACTATTGTAGAAGCTCTTAGAAGCGGTGCGGACAGAAGCAAGGCCAATGCATCGCGGGTGGCAAAATTTATAAATTTAAGCAAATTCAAAAGTTTGCCGGTTGATATATTGATGGCTGTTCAGGATGTGGCGGTAAAGGCCAGAGCATGGCTTTTGCTATTCTTTGTTATACTGATTGCCATTGGTATAATGGTAGTTCCGGTAAACTTACATAATACGTTTAAGTCCCCGAAATTTATTACTTACATGGGACAATCACAAAGCGATATTGTTGTCTCGCTGGCCAAATCTGAGAATATTGCAGAAAAGTTTGACGAAGTATTTGACGTTTTAAACTCAGATTCGGAAGTTGAGGATTATAACGTAGAGGCAGAAGTTGTATATGAAGCCATTAATAAAGATGGGGATTGGACTAATATCCATGTTGATTGCAGTGACGTTGCAAAAAGCGAACTTCAGTATCTTGAAGGGAAGGCACCGGAAAACGAAAACCAAATTGCCCTTTCGGTATTAAATGCCAATGAAATGGGAGTAAAGGTAGGAGATACTCTGCCTATGCTGATTAACGGTCAAGAAATGAGCATCGTTGTTTCGGGAATTTACCAGGACGTTACCAGCGGCGGCTTTACCGCTAAAATGATGCGTCCGTATGACAAAGAAGCAGTGGAAGGGTATTCATTCTACATAAATGTTAAAGACGGTGTGAATATTCAAAAAAAGATAGATTTATATAAGAATAAAATGGGCGTAGAAACAGAAGTTGTGTCTATGGAAGAATTTATCGACCAGACATTGGGCGGAGTTTCCCGTCAGTTGGGAAAGGCAGTGGTTGCGGTTATAATCATGTCAATGTGTTTGGTTGCTCTGATTATCATTTTGTTCTTCAATTTGCAAGCTGCAAAAGAATATTCACAAGTTGCCATTATGAAAGCAATCGGTTTTTCGGTACAGGATATAAGAAAACAATATCTGTTAAAGGTTCTTATGGTGTCAATGATTGGTATAGTTTTCGGTACAGTATTGGCAAATGCTTTGGGTGAAGGTATAGTTAGCGGTATTCTAAGTATTCTGGGTCTTGGGATTTCAAAAATTACATTTATTATAAATCCTGTAAATGCGTACTTATTGTGTCCGATTGCTACTCTCATAGTCGCTGTGGCGGTAACATGGTATTCTTCGAAGGCTTTTAAAAGATATAATATCGTTCAGCTAATTAATGAGTAATTCAAAAATCATTAAAATTACGGGAAGGGATAACATACTATGAAGACAATTTTGGAAGCAAAGAATTTATATAAGACTTTTGGAAAATCAAAAGAAGAAGAAACTGTAGTACTAAAAGGCGTAAATCTTGCGATAAAAGAAGGAGAATTTGTTGCAATCATGGGCCAGTCCGGCTCAGGTAAATCAACACTTCTCTACAACATCAGCGGTATGGACAGACCTACCGGAGGACAGGTTATATTTGATGGAGAAGACATATCCGGCTTGTCCGATGAAGAAATGAGCCAGATTCGGTTAAATAAAATGGGATTTATATTTCAGCACTCTCATTTGTTAAAGACTCTATCAATTAAAGAAAATATTGCTCTTCCGGGTATTAAAGCGGGAAAAAAACCCAGAAATATGGTAATGAATGACACGAAAAAACTCATGGATAGAGTTGGAATCGGAAACATTGGAGGACATGACATTACCAAAGTTTCAGGGGGACAATTACAGCGTGCTGCTATATGCAGAGCACTAATCAATTCTCCTAACATAATTTTTGCAGATGAGCCTACAGGAGCTTTGAATTCCAGCACTTCGTCGGAAGTAATGAATATTTTGAACGATATTAATCAGAATGGAACAACCCTTTTGGTTGTTACCCATGATATAAAAGTGGCAGCAAGGGCAGACAGAGTCATCTATTTTTCAGACGGAAATATTGAAGCGGAATGCACACTGGGTAAATTCAACACACAGAAAAATAATTTAAAAGAACGGGAAGATGAACTGATTAAATGGTTAAAAGAAAGAGGTTTTTAGGGGGATAACATGTCAAAGAAAGCAATTTTATACGGTAAAACGGTTAACGTTCCGGAAGAATATGATAGCATCTCCAAGTTATTGATTTATGTTGGGGAGAAGTATCCGCATAAGGGCTTGACATTTATAAGTGCATCCGGAGATGAGGAATTTCTTTCATATTCCGAGCTTTTGGGTTATGCACGCAGATACCTTAAGACTCTGCATCAGAGGGGTGTCAAGCAAGGAGATGTTGTCATACTGGAAATCGACAACTCGAAAGAGTTTTACAAAACCTTTTGGGCATGTGTCTTAGGAGGAATAGTTGTTGCACCGATAAGCCAGCCTACATCATGGGAACCCAATTCAGCAGGGCTTCTGAAATTGTCCAAGGTTTGGGAAGTCTTAAAAAAGCCCTTAATATTGATTGAAGAACCGTTTCGTGCCCAATATCAAGGGTTGAAGGACAGCGGCTGTTTTGAAGGATTTGAATTTATTTCAACGCAGGAACTGGAAAACAGCGAAATGGAAGACGACATATGTTACCCGGGACCGGATGAACTGGTATTTTTACAGTTTTCTTCGGGTAGTACCGGAATTCCCAAGGGAGTAAAACTGACAAACAGAAATATATTAACCAATATTATTGCCATATCCAACAGATTTGAAAGTACAGAAAACGATACGGTTTTTACATGGCTGCCTCATACCCATGATATGGGAATGTTTGCCCAGCACCTTACTCCCGTAAAAAACGGATGCAACATCATGGTGTTTTCACCGTTTACTTTTGTCCGTTCACCTTATATGTTTCTGAAAAAAATTACCGAGCACAAAGGGACTTGGTTCTGTGCCACAAACTTCGGATATGATTGGATGACAAGAAAAATATCCGACGATAAGTTGGCTTCATTGGACTTATCTTCTCTTCGATTTGTTGCCAATGGTGCTGAACCTATTTCTACCTTGGTAATAGACAATTTTGTGAAAAAGTTCTCTAAATGCGGGTTTAGGGAAAATATGATGAAACCTGCGTATGGAATGGCAGAAGCAACAGTGGGTGTTACTATGCCAAAAATCGGTACGCCGGTAAGAGTTGAGAGAATATGCAGAACAAAGATGATTAATGAAAATATTGTAGCTACGGTTGAGAATAACAATGAAACCGACAAAATTGAATTTGTGCATGAGGGGCATCCTTTTGACGGTGTGGATGTAAGGATTGCAGATGAAAACGGAAATACCTTGGATGAATACATGATTGGAGAAATTCAAATTAGGGGAAATAATGTTACTTCCGGGTATTACAACAATGATGAAGCTACAAAAGACCTATTTATAGATGGCTGGTTACGTACCGGAGACCTCGGTTTTATGGCGGACAGTTCCCTTGTAGTGAGCGGAAGAATAAAAGATGTTATATTTGTTAGAGGTCAAAACTACTTTGCACATGATTTGGAGGAAATTATTTACGAACTGGACACTATAGACAGAGGAAATATTGCTTTGGTGGGACATTTTAACAGCAAGACTCAGCAGGAGGAACTCCTTGCATTTATAAAGTACAAGTCTAGTATTGAAAAATTTCTTCCACTGCGTAAAAGTATCATTGATAAACTTCATGAAGCATTGGGCGTGGAGATAACCCATGTGATTCCGGTTAGTGCCATACCGAAAACTACTAGCGGTAAAGTGCAGCGTTTCCAACTGCGCAAAAACTTTGAAAATGGAGAATATGATGACTTACTCAGAGAAATTGAGGAGTGTATTCAAAAAAAGCAAAATAAGGAAAAATCAATTCAACAACCCCGTAACGAACTGGAAATGTTTTTGCGGGAAAGCTGGTCTAAAATTTTAAATATACCGGAACAAAGCATATCTATTGATGATGCATTTTTTGCTTTGGGCGGTAACTCAATTAAGGCATATCAATTGCTTGATGAAATATCAAAGCATTTAAAAAGGGAAGTTGGAAGTGAACTTTTGGCTTCCTGCAAGACAATAAGACAAATTTCCGAGTATATTGAAGGTATGCCGTCTGTTGATAAGAACTCTGCGATAGAGTTGGAGACCGACAATCGGATAGATATGGACAAGGCTGTTGCTATCACCGGATTGGCTCTAAGATTGCCCGGTGCCAAAAACCAACAAGAGTTTTGGAACAACCTGTGTTCTAAAAAAGATTGCATATCCCAAATCAGTCCCAAGAGAAAGGAGCTTTCCGGCAAACCGGAATGGAATGACTGGCTCGGAGAGCTTGAGGACATTGAGTGTTTTGATAACGAATTTTTTGAAATCTCTGCTGAAGAGGCAAAATTTATGGACCCTCAGCAAAGGCTTATTTTAGAAACATCCTATGAAGCCTTAGAGGATGCGGGAATGATTCCAGGGCTTGAAGAAGAGCGCAATATTGGAGTATACTCGGGTATCAGTACCAATACATACTACCAGCTTCTTGCAAGGTATATTGAAAAATACGGTGCAGAGAAGCTTCACCCTAATACCATGGTTGGCAATATGCATAACATTACAGCGGCAATTATATCCCATGCATATAATTTTACTGGTCCTGCATTATCCATTGATACTGCATGTTCATCCTTTTTGGCAGCTCTTCATCATGCAGTAGAGGCAATAAGACACAAAAGCATTGAGGGTGCGGTTGTGACAAGCGCCAATATTTTGGTCGTTCCCATTGCACACATACTTTCAAAAACGGCGGGAATTGTATCATCCACCAAAAACGCCAGAGTATTTGACAAGGATGCCGACGGGACTGTCTTGGGTGAAGGTGTGGTGGTTGTCTATCTTGAGCCTTTGGCAAAAGCAATAAAAGAAAACAAAAATATCTATGCGGTAATAAGGGGAAGTGCTATCAATAACGATGGATACTCGCTGGGAATTATGGCACCAAACCCTAAAGGACAATATAAAGTTTTGTTGGAAGCATATAATGATGCCAAACTTTCGCCTGGCGAAATCGGCTATATAGAGGCCCACGGAACAGGAACCACCATTGGAGACCCTATTGAGGTTAATGCATTGTCCAAGTTGTTCTCGGAATATAACGTAGAAAAATCCAGCAATATTGGAATAGGTTCTGTAAAGACAAATATCGGGCATCTTTTATCGGCATCTGGGGGAGCTTCCCTGGCAAAGGTTTTGCTTTGCCTTAAAAATAAAAAATTGGTTCCAAGTCTGCATATGGAAGAAATTAATCCCGCACTCCAGATAGAAAAAACACCTTTTTATGTTGTACAAGAGGTAGAGGAGTGGAAAGTAAAAGAAGGAAGTACACGCAAAGCGGGAATAAACAGTTTTGGATTGGGTGGAACCAATGTACATTTAATCTTGGAAGAATGGAATCAAAGTCATAACATACAGAAAGAAAAGAGAAAAGTGAATCTTCTCACTTTATCGGCCAAGTCTGAGAGAGCATTGGAGGTTATGATCAAGCAAACTGAGGACATGCTTAGGGATTTACCCGAGTTGAATATCCATGATATGTGCTTTACCCGCAACCGTTATAGAAAACACTACAGTTACCGTGCAGCATGTGTTATTTCTGAAAATGAAAAGGCAAGAACATTGGAGGGTATTAAAAGAGGACAATTCTTGAAAGGTCGTTCGGCAAAAACATGCATATATATAGGCGACCTGAAAAAGAACTGTAAAGATATTCCTAATCTTTTTGATGAAACCAGTGAGACATTTATAAAGAACTTCTCTGAAATTAGTGAGTGTGCTAAAAAGCATGGAATAACCGATTTGAATCACTACAATAGAAACGATTTGGCTCATTTTACTTACTGGTATTCATTGGTACGGGCTCTTAAAGACAGCGGTACAAATATCAATGAGATTTATGGTGTAAATTCGGGACAAGCTTTAGCAGATGCAGCAAATGGAAAAATTGATTTACAAACGGCGCTGAGAATGTATTTTCAAGAAGCGGAAGGTATTTTGGAGGAGAATGGCGCCGATAGTAAGCCGCAAAGAATAAAATCGGATATTGTCTTAAGCATATGTATGCAAGAAGAGTTATCGGATATATTGCCTGAGGAAGTTCAAAGCAAACTCAAAATAGTTGATTTTCAACCGTCTCCTGAAGGTTCTTTTGATTCCAGTTTGCTTACTATCATAGGAGAACTGTATGTGGCCGGAGCTGATTTTAACTGGGATTATATATATCCGGACGGATTGGGAAAACTTATGAATTTGCTGTCATATCCGTTTGAGAAAAAATCTTTTTGGATTAGCTGTTGAAAGGAGAATGAAAATGAGTAAACAAGAAATTATTGATTTTATTAAAGCTGAAATTGCCGCAATTTTAAATGAAGAACCGGATTCTATTGATGAGGATATAAACTTTTTAAGAATTGGAATTTCTTCCGTTCAGGCTTTAAAGATTATCAATAGAATCAGAAAGAAACTCGAAATCGATATTAATCCGGTTGCAATGTTTGAATATAAAACCATTTCCGAACTTGCCGGTTACTTAAGTGAGTGTGCAAAAATGCGTGAAGAAGAGGTGATATGATGACTGAGGATAAAAGACAAGCAGCTATTATTGAGGAAGCAAAAGCTTTTGTAGATGCCGAGATTCGCCCATTTGTGAATGATTTTGAGGAAAAGGGCGGCGTTCCTTTGGAGCTTATTCGGAAAATGGCTGCAAAAGGATATTTGGCTGCTCCGTTCCCCGAAAAGTACGGTGGACTTGGCCTCGACCCGGTCTACTACGGATTGTTTACTGAGGTATTCGGAAAAGCTTGTATGGCGACAAGAAGCCTTATTACTGTACATACATCACTGGTTGGTGAAACCTTGCTGCGTTTCGGAACGGAGGAGCAAAAAGAAAAGTGGCTGCCGCAGTTGGCCCGGGGAGAAAAGATTGCCGCTTTCGGTTTGTCGGAGCCGGATATCGGGTCTGATGCAAAAAGTATCATGACCACCTGGAATGAAGAGGATGATTGCTATGTCATAAACGGCAGGAAAAAGTGGATCACTTTCGGTGATATTGCGGATGTTTTCATAATTATTGCATCCAATAATGGAAAAAGTACTGCATTTATTGTGGAAAGGTCCTTTCCGGGGGTAGAAACAAAAAGAATCAACGGATTGATGGCTGGGCGTGCAACTTATCTTGCTGAAATTTCTTTGAATCAAGTAAAGGTGCCCAAAGAAAATGTGTTGGGAAAACTAAACTTTGGCTTCGAGTATATTGTTTCAACAGCTTTGGACAATGGACGTTTCAGCATTGCTTGGGCAGGTCTTGCAATTGCACAGGAGGCTTTGGAGGCAATGGTATCATACTCCAGAAGCCGTTCGCAGTTTGGCAACAAGCTGAGAAGTTTTCAGCTCATCCGCGGTATGATTGGCGATGCTGTAACGAAAATTCATGCAGCCAGAGCTCTTTGCATGAGAGCCAGCGAATTGAGAAAACAAAAGGATCCCGATTCAGCCATGGAAACAACAATGGCAAAATACTTTACATCGAAAGTTGCTGTGGATGTGGCAAATGATGCCCTGCAGATTCATGGTGGCAACGGGTTTACCAATCAGTATCCGGTAGAAAGATTATACAGGGAAGCTAAAGTTTTGGAAATCATTGAAGGTTCTTCCCAGATACAGCAGGAGATAATTTCTGATTTTGGATTAAAACGCTATTATAAGAGGAGCAATAAATCATGAGGTTTGCATTACTATTTCCGGGGCAAGGGTGCCAGTATATAGGCATGTGCGCCAAGCTGATTGAAGAATACCAGGCAGCATATGAAGTTTTTGAAGAGGCAAACCGTGCCTTGGGTTACGATATACGTTCTCTGATATTAAAAGGTAATATTGAAGAGCTGACTTTATCAAAAAATGCTCAACCGGCAGTTGTAACTGCAGGTTATGCCCTATATCGTGTTTTTGAAGAACAAATAGGCATAAAACCTTTTTGTGCTGCGGGACATAGCTTGGGCGAGATTACGGCTCTTGTTTGCGCGGGTGCGGTTTCTTTTTCCGATGGCGTTGTATTTGCCAGAAAAAGAGGGGAAATTATGCATCAAGCGATGGATCAAAAGAAGGGGAGATCCGGAGTTGTAGTGGACTTGGAAGTTTCGGTATTGGAAAGCATCATCGAATCCATTCAAGCCAAAGAATATGTGACAATTTCCGGTTACAATTCGCCAAGACAGTTTGTTATTGCAGGCACCCAAGAAGCTCTTAAAATTTTAGACAGGGAGTTGGACGAAACTGACGGACAATTTATTCCATTTAGAATGATTCCGATGAAAGCTGATGCTCCCTATCACAGTGAACTTATGTCCTTTGCAACTTGCGAACTGGAAGAGTCTATAAGAAGTATAGAATTCGGAAAAACAAACTTTGACATTTGGTCCACCGTTACCGGAAAGATAATCGGAGAAACGGACAGCATTTCGGAGATTCTATGCAATCAATTGGTGCTGCCCGTCAGGTGGAATCAAGTTTTAGAACAGATTGCCGCATCGGGAGTGGAGCTGTTTGTTGACATAGGGCCTCAGCAGATAACAAGAAACCTGGTGAGGGAAAACCCGCAATTGCCTATGTGTTTGTCGTTTGACGATGAAGAAGACAGAGAAAAGATAATACAATACATTAAAGGGGGAGGGGTGCTATGAAATCTCAGCAAAATCCTGCCAGCATGAAAGAATATAACCTTAGGGTAAAGAAATATCTTCCGGGGGGCGTTCATTACAATTTCCGCCTGCCGTGGGAGGAAACCCCTATACACTTTGTCAAAGCAGACGGAAGCAGAGCTTGGGATATGGACGGGAATGAATACCTTGATTTGTACGCCAGATTTGGTGCTATGATAGTGGGACATGGAAATAAGGAATACAATGAGTGCTTAAAAGAAACCATTGACAGGGTGCTTTCGGTAAGCCACTGTGATATGGATGCCGAAGCTTTAGAATTAATTGCCAAATTTATTCCTTCTGCCGAGATGATCCGCTTTGGACTTTCGGGAACTGAAATTGTTCAAAATGCGCTTCGACTGGCAAGGGCATGGACAGGTAAGAACCGTTTTGTCAGATTTATAGGCCACTATCATGGAAATGCTGATAATATTATGGGAGGAAGGGCACCTAAGACTGGAGATCCTATTCCGTCGGATTATGTTGGAGACTTGAAAGGTACGGACGGTCGTGCAAAAGATTCAATGGAAAGTCAGTCATATCTTATTCCGTGGAACAATGCCGACATTCTTGAAAACCTTTTAAAGAGCAAAGGTCATGAAATTGCAGCAGTGATAACCGAACCGGTTTGCGTAAATGGAGGAAGCGTGCTTCCTGCTCCGGGATATCTAAAGAGAGTGAGAGAATTGTGTGATGAATACAATGTTGTACTCATCTTTGATGAAATTATAACCGGTTTTCGAATGGGATTGGGAGGCGCACAACAGGAATATGGTGTAACTCCGGACTTGACTACCTTGGGCAAGGCTATAGCGGGTGGCGGAGTTCCTGTATCCGCACTGGTTGGCAAAAAAGAGATTATGCAGCTTTTAGTAGATAAGAAAGTCATCCATGCCGGAACATTTAACGGGTATCCCCTTGGAACAGCTGCAGTAAAAGCTACCCTTGAAATACTGAGCAGAAATAATGGACAGGCTATCTCACAAATGAATGAGAAAATGGTAATGATACATGAAATATTAAAAAGTGAAGCTGATAATGCAGGGCTTCCCCTTGTGATTCAGGGACCTCCCGGATGTGCTTCTTACCATGTATGCAAGGATGTTTTAAAGAATCCGGAAGAGTATGACTTTGAGATTATGTCTCTGGACATTATTTTAAACAATAGCCTTTTGAAAAACGGTATACTGGTTTCTTCAATTTCAAGAATGTATCCGAATATCAGCCTTAATGAAGACGACGTGGAATGGTTTAGGGAAAGAGTCCGTAATGCAGTAATAGAAACAAAAGAAATATATGATGAGATTGTCTAAAAAAGAAATCTATCGGATGGGGGGTAAAAAAATGCAAAATAAAACAATTGCCATAATTGGCGCCGGAGTTATGGGCAGTGCTACAGCATTGCATATAGCAAGATACGGATACCGGGTTATCCTCAAGGATATTTCAACTGAAATTTTGGAAAAAGCCAGGAAAAATATAAGAAATGAATACCGTTCTGCATGCATGATGAATAAAGAATATTCTTCTGTAAGTTTGGATACGATTCTTCAGAACATATCGTTTCAAGAAGACTATAATGGTGTTGAAGCAGCTGATATTATTATAGAAAATATTACTGAAGACATGGAAAAGAAGATTGCCGAGTATAAGCGTTTGGGAGAAGTATGCAATAAAGATGCTTTCTTTGCTCTAAATACCAGTTGTATTTCGATTACCAAATTGGCTTCGTATTTGCCGGATCCTCAAAGGGTAATCGGTACGCATTTAATGAATCCTGTTCCTTTAAAGGAAATGGTAGAGGTTATAAAGGGATATCATACATCAAAAGAAACGGAAGAAGAGATTGTTTCGTTTCTGAAAAGTCTTGGAAAGAAGCCTATTGTCATTGGAGATTTGCCGGGTTTTGTCTCTAACCGTATTTCACATCTGTTTATGAATGAGGCAGCCTTTATTGTGCAAGATGGAATTGCAACGCCGGAGCAGGTGGACAACATTATCAAACTGGGTTTCAACCACAAAATGGGGCCATTGGAAACAGCGGATTTGATAGGATTGGATACTGTAGTAAATTCCTTAGAGGTCTTATATGAAAGCTATCAGGATCCGAAATACAGATGCTGCCCTCTGCTCAAAAAGATGGTGGATGCAGGTCACTTAGGTAGAAAAAGCGGCAAAGGCTTTTACAAATATTAAAGGGGGGAGGAGTTATGGGAGAGAAAAAAGAGATAAAATGTGTTGTGTGGGATTTGGATAATACCATATGGGACGGAATATTGCTTGAGTCTGATGATGTGCAGTTAAAACCGGGGATCAAAGAAATTATTGAGACGCTGGACAGCCGAGGAATTCTTCATTCCATTGCAAGTAAAAATGAATATGATTTGGCAATGTCAAAGCTTAAAGAGTTTGGTCTCGATGATTACTTCCTTTATCCTGAAATACATTGGGATGCAAAATCAATTTCTTTGGAGCGGATACAGAAGAATATCAATATCGGAATGGATACGATACTTTTTGTTGACGACCAGGAATTTGAATTGGCAGAGGTTAAGAATGCTCACGAATCCGTTAATTGCTTAAATGCAAATGAGTATCAGACATTACTGAGCGATCCGCGCCTAAATCCCAGATTTATTACGGTTGATTCTGCACGCAGACGAAAGATGTACCAGGACGATTATAAACGAAAACAAGCAGAAGAGGAGTTTAGCGGACCTTCGGAAAAGTTTTTGGCTTCACTGAATATGAAATTTTCTATCAGCGATACTCAGGAGGAAGATTTGAGGCGGGCCGAGGAGCTTACCGTAAGGACCAATCAGTTGAATGCTACAGGTAAAACATTCAGTTATGATGAATTAAATGAGCTTAGACAATCGGAAAATTATAAATTGCTTATCTGCGAATTGGAAGACAAATTCGGAAGCTACGGAAAGATAGGCTTGGCCTTAATAAACATGAGCGAAGATTACTGGAGATTGGAAATGATGTTAATGTCCTGTCGGGTTGTATCAAGGGGAGTAGGCACTGTTCTGCTTAATTATATAATGAAAGAAGCAAAAAGGAACAATAAGCGTCTTCTTGCCGATTTTAGAGATACAGGACGCAACAGGATGATGCAAATATGTTTTCGTTTTGCGGGATTTAAAGAAAAGTCCTCAGACGGAAACGGAAACTATGTATTAGAACACGATCTGGAAAATATTCAGGATTTTCCTGACTATATTGAAATATCTACAAATGTTAAATGGTAGGGAGAGGGAAGTATGGATTATAGAAATGAAGTAAGAAATTTTATTATGGAGAATTTATCTATTGATGATGACAATGTCAGCTTTACAGATGATGACAACTACTTTGAATTGAGATTTGTAAATTCACTTTTTGCAATGAAATTAGTAAACTTTGTGGAACAAAAATTTGACATTGAAGTTGACAATGATGAGCTGGACATAAAAAACTTTAGCACTGTAAACAATATCGTGGCTTTAATCAATAAGAAAAAGAAAACCGAATAGAAACGATAATATGAACATTGACACTAATTCGGACTGTATTTTAAGTAGTGAAGAAGATTGATGAAAAAAGGTTCTATAGCAGTATATTTCAAATGGTTACTGCTATAGAACCTTCTAAGTTCTATTTATTTTCCTTTAAAAAAATGACGATGTCAAATTCACCGATAGGAGTTGACAAAGGCAGCAGCAAAGCCTTATCGTTGTCAATAGAATATGGTTTGTATTCACCTACATAAATTTGCGGAGGGACAATATCACAGGTGTAGTTGTGCTGTGCCAAAAGAGTTAACGCGTTTCCGCCGATGATATTTGCCATTTCTCCCAGGGCTGAAGATGCGAAGTTATCAATTTTATCCATTTCCATGCCGGACAATATTTTAACCATTTCGAGAGTCATATTTTTCGGAAAGCTAAAGAGGATTTTTCCTTTTAAATCTCCTATAACTCCAAGTTCAACATTGGCATCTTTGTCGTTGGATAAATCTTCTATCAATTTCAAGTCTCCTCTTTGAGGCTCTATATCAACCATTAACTGAAGTACTTCTTTTGCTGCTTTGTAAAAGGAGTTTACATATTCCGCTTTCATTATATTTGTCCTCCTTTGCTTTTAACATATTCACCAATCTTCTGATCCATATTGCCGACATGCATGATGAGCCAGGTCATAAGCTTACCGCCGAATTCCTGTATCCTGTTTTCATTAAAGCCTTCTTCCTCAAAAATCTTCACATAATTGTCAATACCTTCTTTGAAAGTGGCATGAGCCTTTTTGTGAGCTTCAAGCTCAGGATAATTTATCTTGGCCTGATAATCTTCTTCTTCCTTGAAATGAACGATTACATAGTCTTTCATAAAGGCCATTGTTTCCTTTACTTTGTCGATTCTGGCATTCCAATCTTCTTCGCTTCGAATAATCCTGGTAAAATCAGAGACACGTCTAAAGAGTTCTTCATGCTGCTCATCAATTAAATCTACACCGATTTTGTACTTCTCTTTCCACATCATATTAATCCCTCGCTTTCTGTATTATAATTTTACCTCGAAATCCTGTCCCAAAAGCCCATCTGCGATTCTATTACAATAGCCTCATTTGTATGTAATATCTTCCTGACGCTTTAAAAGAACAGCCAAAAGTATAATAAGTATAGTATTGCGTATCGATTTATTTTTCGGAAATTTTGCAGAACTATTTTATAGGGAAAATATATATTTGAAGTTTGTTGACGTGAAGAGTATAATAGTAAACGTTACATATAAGAAGGAAGGGAATTTGGTTGCTTCGATTTTTACGCCAACAAAAACAATCTCAAACTTATTCCAAGCAGATGAGACGAGAAGTAATGTTCCTCACGTGGCCTGCATTTATAGAATTGGTTATGTCTACTTTGTTTAGCATGATTGACATGATTATGGTAGGGCGGCTCAGCTCGGCAGCGATATCGGCTGTTGGACTTACTACTCAGCCTTTTATGGTTCTGTTGGCGGTGTTTTCTGCTGTTAACGTGGGTACAACCACCATTGTGGCATGGAACATTGGTGCCGGCAATACTGAAAAGGCGAAGACAATTGCCAGGCAAACTATTGTCCTAAACTTTGTTATGGGAATTATTGTAAGTGTGGTAGGAGTTGCTCTGGCCCATAAAATTGTAGTCTTTATGGGCGCAGAGGCGGATACAATTAAGGATGCTACCGCATACTTTCAAATAGTATCTGCCGGACTGGTTTTCCAGGCAGTTAGCATGGGAATTACTGCTGCCCTAAGGGGAGCTGGAGAAACAACGCTTCCTATGATGTACAATGTGGGCAGTAATCTTTTCAATGTCCTGGGAAACTATTTGCTTATATTCGGAAAGTTTGGCTTACCTAAATTGGGCGTGGCAGGAGCTGCGATTTCCACTTCCGTATCAAGATTTATAGCCTGTGTAGTTGGTCTTTATATAGTATTTTTTTCAAAAAGGTCTGTTATATCGCTTAAGGTTAGGGGCAGCTATCGAATAAACTTTGATATTGCCGGGGAAGTTTTCTCAATTGGTTTGCCGTCGGCACTGGAGCAATTTGTGATTCAGGGCGGGCTTATGATGTTTGCACGTACAGTCTCAAGCTTGGGAACTATGACATTTGCTGCTCATCAGATAGGTCTTAGTATTTGCGGGCAAATTGAACTAGAGGATAAGGTATATACTTCAATATTAAGATTTGATTGGATTGGAAATAAATATATCGGGTTATGGGGGCATATGAATCCATCTCAGGATGTATATATTTTGGTAGATCCCTACGAAAAAAAAGTTGTGAATAATTTTTATGGACTTGGATTTACATGGAACTATGAAAAAACTGAATTATTCTTTATTACTAAAGGTCCACACTATGGTGAAAAAAGTTCAAGTGATAAAATTGTGGATGACGACGGGAATATTTATTATGAAGCAGAAAATGGTGAATCTCTTCTTGATAAATTTTCTGTTTCAGAGAATGGTGAAAATTTTGCGTTTTTTCTGGAAAGTGATAATGATATAAAATTGTATGTTACAAAAATGGTAGACAATAAGCTTGAGAAAATAGGAGAATTCAATGCACCATATGGTAATATTGAGTTTAGTGACAGAAATACACTTAGTATAAAGGATGAGTCAGATAATAAGCTTTTAATGAGTTGCGATTTAGCAAATATAAATATGCTGTACGGTAAATAATCAAAAACTAATTAGGTTTTTTCGGTTAATAAGATTTACAAATATTAATAGGAAATGAGCAAGGGTATACAATAGAATATGACTTTAAATTAGAGATTAAATAATGTAGATATTCCCCAGCAACTAATGATTGCAGGGGAATATCCATTATTTTTTGCATTCATGCTTGTTTAATTGCCGTTGCCTCTTCCGCCGCCCATTTTGTTGCCGCGGCCAAAGCCTTTAGAACCACCCATATTACAACCGCCGTTACCTCTGTTTTGTCTATAACTTTTATCTATGTTACACATGATCAGGAAGAAGCGCTAACTATGTCGGACAAGGTTGTTGTAATGTCAGACGGCATGATTCAGCAGATAGGAACACCGGAAGAGATTTATAACGAACCGAATACAGTATTTGTTGCTGACTTTATCGGGGAAAGCAATATCTTTAACGGCAAAATGTGCGGGAATAAGAAGGTTCGTTTCTGTGGAGCTGAATTCCCATGCCTTGATGATTTGCATGTTGGATCAGATGTGGATGTCGTAATAAGACCTGAAGACGTAGAAATGACAACTCCTGAGAACGGTCAAATAAAAGGAAATGTGCAAGCTGTTAATTTTAAGGGAATGCATTATGATATTACAGTTCAGTCCGGTGACAATGAAATTTTAGTAAAAAGTACAAAAAACGCAGGAATATGAGAATTACTTGGGCTTAGGATTGAACCTGACGGAATTCATGTCTTATTAAGTTTTACCAAGCAATATGAGCCTTAAATTCGCAAAATCAATAGAGTTAATTGAACTATCGTTATTAATGTCTGCAGCTAATTTGCCAGACGCAGATGGGAAATCAGACTCTAAACCAAGAAGGTATTTTCTAAAATATCCGAAATATATTAAATCGTTTATGCGATCGCAAATTAACTTTTGGAAAACATTTGGGCTTCTTATTTTTACAGAATCAAATGTGCCACATATCATTAAGAATATTATTTGTCAGATCACCTGCCCTTCAAGAAAAAAGCAATAGTTTCATCTGAAAAATCTGGTACTTTAAGAGCACATTCTCTCAGACGTTCCGTTTCCACACGTACATAGTGCCGGGCAACATCAGGTGAAATTTGCCCTAAAACCTGCTGGATTTCTGAGTAAGTTTTTCTATCACTAAGTAGTTGCGATGCCAGACTTGATCTAAGGGCATGTGCACCACGCCTTCTGGAAGCTACGTCAATGCCGGATTTAGCAATGACTCCCGATACAATGGCATAAATTCCTTGAGTACTTAAAGCGGAGGCAACTGGACGTGGTTTTGTTAAGAAAAGATTAGGAAGACAGGAGTCAGGTCTTGCATTGTTTAAATAATCATCCAGGGCTGTGGATATTTCTTGCAATATCGGAAACTCTATTGAAACGTTTGTCTTTTGCTGTGTAAGTCTGATGATTCCCTCTCTACCATGGATGTCATCAAGGTTTAATCCTGCTATATCACAGGATCTTATTCCTAGTTTTGCAGCCATCAGGATAATACAATAATTCCTTTTGCCAATACAGGTAATCCGGTCTATTGAACTTAGGATCTTTTCTATTTCTTCTAAAGTATAAACAGTAGGAACTGGTTTATGCCGTGAAATTAAATCGACAGTTCAAACTATGAACGAGACGAGATAAGCTTAATGTGGCAAAGGCCATTGTCATACCAGCTCCCTGTCCGCCATTCGGAAAGATCATTGGTTGAAGCTGTAATAACTTTCGTATTTTTCTATAGGTGTTAATACACCAAGATATACAAGTAGAGTTTTATTAGCAATGAACCGAGTATTTACATAATACAATAATTGTGTTAAAACATAAATAGAACATTTGTTCTGTATATGTTTTGTGAGTGTGAGTACGAAATGCTTTATGAGAGTTCGAATAATCAGGGGATATATTCTCCAAGAGAGCCACGGAAAAATTATTATTATAGGTGTGTAGAAGAGAATTTTGAAGTTTTGGAGAGAGTGTGGGATGATAGGTACCAAAATACATACGGTTATTGGAGATCCCATATTCTAGATGTTATATATGATTA
>JGI24711J26586_10000241_pt1 | contig 42054 bp, 33 predicted proteins | sample BioPla3DNA1_FD_26586 | JGI IMG/M metagenome (IMG submission 26586)
TATCTGTTTTCAAATTTATTCAAAAACATTTTTGTTCGTTCACATTGAGGATTGTCTATTACATCACAGGCTTCTCCCTCTTCAATAATAACTCCACCGTCCATAAATATTATTCGGTCTGCAACATCTCGAGCAAAGCTCATCTCATGAGTAACTATAACCATTGTCATATCCTCTGCCGCAAGTTCGCGTATTACTTTTAGTATCTCTCCGGTTAGCTCCGGATCAAGAGCCGAGGTAGGCTCATCGAAGAACAAAATCTTAGGATTCAGAGCCAAAGCTCTTGCTATTGACACGCGCTGCTGTTGTCCACCTGACAATTGAAAGGGATAAGCATCTTCCTTATCTTCAAGCCCCATCTTCTCCAGAAGCCGGCGCCCTATTTCAATAGCCTCATCCTTAGGTTTTTTCTGGACACTAATAAGGGCATCAGTTACATTCTTAATAACTGAAAAATGGGGAAACAGATTAAAGTTTTGAAAAACTAGGCCATAATAGCTTTGAATTCTTTTAAGATCCTTAGGTGAAGCATAAACTGCCTTTCCATCAATTGTTTGAACAGCATGCTCTCCCAGATACTTTAGCTCACCTGAATCTATTGTCTCAAGCATGGTAGCACATCTCAGAAGTGTTGATTTGCCAGAACCAGAAGGGCCAATTATGGCAACTACACTCCCTTCTTTAACATCAAAGGAAATGTCTTTAATTACTTCCAGGCTCTCAAAGTCCTTTTTTAAATTTTTAACCTCTAATATCTTCATTTATATCCCCTTACCTGTAATAACTAACCTTTTTCTCGACCCATTCCATGGTTGTTGCTACTATGTAATTGAATACATAGTAGAATACCCCTGCCACTATAAAGGGTGTTGTGGTTTTCTGTGCCGCAGCTATTGCCTGAGCTGTGGTAAACATCTCTGATACCGATATAACAAATGCTAAGGAGGTATCCTTTATGAGAGTAATTATCTCATTGGTTACTGCAGGGAGAATCCGCTTTATTACCTGGGGTAATATAATCTTAATAAATGTCTGACTCTTACTGTATCCAAGTATTTTTGCCGCTTCATACTGACCAACCTCCATGGATTCAATTCCGCCTCTGTAAATCTCAGCGAAATATGCAGCATAATTGATTGAAAACCCTATTATCACTGCAAGAAACCTGTAACCCCTGATGGACCACCCAAATAAATAGTAGGGGCCGAAATAAACAACCATCAGCTGCAGCATTAATGGAGTTCCACGCATTACTGAAATATAGATCTTAGTTATATTTCTTATAATGGGATTTTTCGACATGCGGCCAAAGGCAACAAGTAAGCCAAGTGGAAGAGAAAAAACCAGAGTCAGAGTAAATATCTCAACTGAAATTAGCATGCCTTCAGCCAACTGAGACAATAAAACTGATAAATCCAAAGAAGGCACCTCCTGTTACTAATGTGAAAAATAAAGGGCTATCTTTTAGGGACAGCCCTTCATAAATAAATTACTTTTCTAATATCTGTCATATAAATATGCATTCATACTGACTATACTTGTTTGCAAATTACTTTCCAATTGTTGTAATATCTTTTCCAAACCATTTTTCAGAGATTTTTGCCATAGTACCATCCTTGGCCATGCCTTCCAATGTTTTTTGGATTGAGTCTCTTAACTCCTCATTTTCTAATAAGAAGCCCACTCCGTATTCTTCCTCAGCAAGCTTTTCTTCTAAAACAATAAGGTTTAGATTTCTTTTTTCAATATTATAGTTTGCAACAACTTCATCCATGGCAACAGCATCAACGGCTCCAGCCTCTAGGTCCATAATTGCAACATCATAATCTGCTGATTTTATATATTGTCCAAAGGAATTTACTAGGTCGGATTCACCTGCAAGAGCCTTCTCTGCACTTGAATCTGACTGTACAACTACAATCTTCCCTTCTAAGTCACTGAGCTTTGTAATTCCGGAATCAGCGTTCACTACGAATACCTGATTGTTAGCCATATATGGATCTGTCCAGGTATAGTCGTTTTCTCTACCGTTTATGGTAAAACCATTCCAGATACAATCAATATTTCCTGATGTCAGCTCAAAGTCTTTTGATGTCCATTTTATAGGCTGCAATTTAAGCTCAAGGTCTAACCGTTTAGCAGTTTCTGCAGCAAGCTCCAGATCAAAGCCTGTAAACTGACCGTCATCACCTACAAAACCCATGGGCGGGAAGTTCTGATCAAATCCAACAGTAAGGACTCCTTCTACATTTGTTCCTGCCACTGGCTTCGCAGTACATGCGGAAATGCTAAGCATCATAACTATCATAAGAAGTATCGCAATTATTTTTTTCATTTTTTATGTCCTCCGATTATTATGTAAAAGTCATATCAAATTGTAATACATTAGTGTGCTAAAGTAAAGAGTGTTTTTATCATCCTTCAAATGTTTTGGCCAACTCAAACTCTTTCTTGACGTCATCTGAGGGTTCCTTGGTCAAGAGAGATACTACTACTATAGCTATACAGGAAATCAGGAATGCAGGAAGCAATTCATATATTGCAAATACTCCACCTATAGGTGCGATAAGACCATCCCAAACAAATACCATGATCCCTCCAGAGAGCATTCCGGCAATGGCTCCCGCCCTTGTGGTTCTTTTCCAGAAGAGAGAAAAGAGCATTAAAGGTCCGAAGGTTGCGCCAAATCCTGCCCAGGCAAAGGACACCACATCAAATATTACACTGTTTTCATCAAGGGCAATAAGAATAGCTATCGCTGAAATAACAAGCAAAGTTATTCTTGTCATTCTTAATACCTGCTTATCACTGGCATCCTTTTTCATAATGCCATGATAAATACTCTTGGAAAATGCTGAAGCAGAAATCAGCAGGTATGAATCCGAGGAGCTAATTGTTGCCGCAAGTATACCCGCCATAACAAAGCCTGCGAAAATTGGAATTAAGAACTCGGTTGATAACAGAATAAATACGCTCTCAGATGTACTTTTAGTTAATAAAGCCTCCGGATATAAAACACGGCCTATAATTCCGATGGCCACAGCTGCGGTAAGAGAAATAGCGCACCATATTGTGGCGACTCTTCTTGACAGTTTAAGCTTACTGGGTTGTTCAATGGCCATAAATTTTAACAGAACATGAGGCATACCGAAGTATCCCAGACCCCAGGATAAAGTAGAAATAATGGTTAACAATCCATATTTGCCAGCTTCTCCAAACAGTGGCTTTCCAGTTGTTGCAAGCTGCTGAACGCCATCTGCAACAGTAGGCTGAGCTATCCCAAAGAAATCTAAAAAACCAGGAATAGTTTTAGCATTGTTTATTAAAGAGGAAACACCTCCAACTTTTGAAATTCCAATAAACAATACTGCTACCAGAGAAATAAACATTACAATGCCTTGCATAAAATCTGATGCGCTCTCTGCAAGGAATCCACCGATAAAGGTATAGAAAATAACAAATATCGCACCCAGAACCATCATTACGATATAGCTGGAATTAAATAATGTGCTAAATAGCTTTCCTACAGTTACAAAACAGCTAGCGGCATAAACAGTGAAAAATACAAGAATAAATATTGATGCAATTGTAGAGATAATCTTCTTATTCTCTTTAAATCTGTTGCTAAAGAAATCAGGAATAGTAATTGAGTCGGAAGCTATCTTTGAATAACCTCTTAGTCTTTTGGCAACAAACAACCAGTTTAGATATGTACCTATTAATAACCCAATTGCTGTCCAAAAGGCATCACTAAGGCCACACCAATATGCTAAGCCCGGCAATCCCATTAATAGCCAGCCGCTCATATCGGAAGCCTCTGCCCCCATAGCAGTAACCCATGGTCCCAAAGACCGTCCTCCAATAAGGTAGTTTTGACTGCTTTGACTGGCTCTTTTAGCATAATAAAGGCCGATAGCAATAACTACACTTATGTAAATACACATTGCAATTAGAATTTGCACCTTATCTGCATTCATCATGTTTCCCCTTTCATCTGTTACTGACCGCATAATTATACCAAAGTAGCTCTGGTTAATCAATTTAATATGCTAAAGTTTTAAAGCGTTAATGTAAGTATAATAAATTCGCTGAATAACCAAATTGAAAAAGCGAGACACAGCCCGAGTAAGACACAGATCCGTCCCCTGTCTTACTCCCATAGGTTTTCCGGATAAAGCCCGTCATTCTTGAGCTTAGTAATGGCCTTTACCACAGTAGCCTTATCCTCTTTATATGTTACGCCGTGCCATTTATCATGGGTTTTCAGAACCTTTACTCTTCCCTTGCCGTCATTAATAATACGACCCACAACATTGGGTAAAAAGAACTCTGCCTTAAGAGGGTTATTTTTAAGCTCATTTTCAAGAAAGAGCATAAATTCTTCATCTAGCTCCTTTAAAATGCTCTGGGTAAAGCCCCAGGCATTCATTGAAACCATAGTACCTTTGGGAATCGTAATCCATGTCTTACCGTCATCCTCAGAATAGGCGGCACCATCATTATGTTTTTTTATGCTGGTTCTCTCTATAATCTTTTCAAGATAGCCTGAGCCGTCAGTTGAGCATACACCTCTGGATACTGTTCCGTTTTCAGTAAGAGTGTTTTCAATTACATATCCCACCATGGCATAATTATAAAGATTCTGGTCCTCTGCTTTTTTTAGATAGTCATATAGTAAGGAGAATGCATTCCGCCCATAATAATCATCAGCATTAATAACTGCAAAGGGCTCTTTAATTCTGTTTTTACAGCACAGAATTGCATGACCAGTTCCCCAGGGCTTTACTCTGCCTTCAGGGACTGTATATCCTTCAGGTAAATCCTCTAACTGCTGATAAATATATTCAACCTTAATATGCGAAGAAATCTTATCTCCAATTTTCTCTTTAAAAAGGGCTTCATTTTCTTCCTTAATGATAAAACAGACCTTCTCAAAGCCAGCCTTTATTGCATCATATACGGAAAAATCAATTATTATATGGCCTTTATCATCAATTGGATCTATTTGCTTTAATCCACCGTATCTGCTTCCCATACCTGCAGCCATAATTACTAATACCGGTTTATTCATAAATACTCTTAAACTCCTTCTCTTCTCCATCATCATGCCAGTCAAATTCTTCCGGGATCACAGCCGTTTCTCTAATTTCTCAACTCCGGTCAGAATCGTTTTACCAAGCTTTTTCTACTGGTGACAAGCATTTTTATTAAAGCTGTTACTTTTAGCACATATTATACTTATCCTGTTATTCTATTTCAATGCCTCTCTCCTTTAGCCTGCGTTTTGTAACGCGTGCTAAAATTGCATATATGACAGCAAAGGCCGGAATACCTACAATCATACCTCCAATGCCAAAGAGACTTCCCCCTACAATAAGGGAAACCAGAACCCACAGACCATCTAGACCGATTGAATTTCCCATTACCTTCGGATAAATTATATTGCCTTCCAGCTGTTGAAGGACAATAATAAAAATAATGAACCATATAACCTTGGGGGGATCTACCATTAAAATAATAAAAGCACTCGGTATTGCACCAAGCCAGGCGCCAAAAAACGGAATGATTGCGGTGACTGCAATGATTCCACTACAAAGCACGGCGTATGGAAAATTGAATATCAACATTCCAATAAGAACCAGCACTCCAAGAATGAAAGCCTCGGTAATCTGTCCTGATATAAACTTTTGAAATGATTTATTAAACTGTGCCCCGGTATCAAGTATTCTGTTGGCAGTGCATTTAGAGGTATATGCAAATATTAATTGCTTCATTATTCTGATAAGCTTTTCCTTCTTAGCCAATACATAAACAGACACAATAATCCCCATGACAATATTAATTATCCCACTTGTAAGAGACTTTGTTAAATTATATACCTGGGGTAATGTGGCAGAGATCAGTTCGCTGCCTTTTGTGATTATTTCATTCCAGTTGATGGTTATAGTTTTCCAAAGTTCACTTGATAAATCAAATCTTTGAGTTAAGTCATTAATGAAATTATTCAATGAGCTAATGTAATTGTTCATATTTGAGACAAGGTTTACTATACTATCAGTAATCTGAGGTCCGAAAAATAAAACAAGAATGGTAAGAACCAGAGCTACGGCAACATATGTGGTTACTATAGCCAATGGTCTTTTCAGCTTTCTGACTAAGGCCCGTTTTGAAAGCTCAAGCTTTTTATAGAATACTCTTTCGAAGAATCTCATGGGAATATTCAACACATAAGCGAAAACCAGGCCCATTATAATGGGGCTCAAAACCTGAATAAGCAGCTTCAAATAATTTTTAACAGTGCCGATATTTGAAACCAAAAGATAGAGCAGCACAGCATAAGTTATCAGAATGATATACGTCAAGAGGCCGCCCTTTAGTTTCTCCCCTTTTTCTCCTCGTATAATCCTGCCTATTCCAGTCTTAGACTTGTTTTCTACTCCCCGCTCTGTTATGGTGCCTGTAGTATTAGATTTTTTGGGGTTTTCCTTTTTCTTCATCAGATAATTACCTCGTTTTTTTACTTTGTATATTTACGACTTATTGTTTTTTCTATCTCTACAATAGGTATTATTAAGACCGATAATCCAACAGCAATTAAAAAGTTTGTAAGTGACAGAGCGGTCAGCTCAAACACTGTATTAAGGCCAGGAATATATATTACTCCTAATGTTAGTACAAAGGAGGCAAGCATTGCCAATAATAAATATATATTATGAGTTTTTATAGTAAATATGGACCTGGTGCTTGACCTTAAATTGATAGAGTGGAAAATCTCACATGTGGATAATGTAAGAAAGGCCATAGTCATTGCTGTGGTCTGCTTCAGAACAACTGAAGTATATTGCCCTGAATAGCCTATGATAAATGAAATTAGTGTAAGTATGGCAATCACCACACCTTGATATATAACCCTTCCTCCAAGTCCTTGGGCAAAAATACCTTCCTTCGGATCACGGGGAGGCTTTTTCATAATATCACTTTCAGCGTCCTCCATACCCAGTGCAATTGCCGGGAAGGAATCTGTAATCAAATTTATCCAAAGGATATGAATGGGCGAAAACAATCTTAGATTCATAATGGTGGCAACAAATAAAGCCACAACCTCGCTAAGATTCGAGGATAATAAAAACTGAATGGATTTCTTAATATTCTCGTAAATTCTTCTGCCTTCATCCACGGCATAAACTATGGAGGCAAAGTTGTCATCTGCCAGGACCATATCTGAAACACTCTTACTTACGTCGGTTCCTGTTATCCCCATACCAACGCCTATATCGGCAGCCTTAAGTGCAGGAGCATCATTTACACCATCTCCTGTCATAGCTGTGATCATACCTCGTTTTTTCCATGCAGAAACTATTCTGACCTTATGTTCAGGCTGAACTCTCGCATATACATTCCACTTATCAATATTTTTATCAAATTCCTCATCGGACATATTAGAGATTTCACTGCCTGTAATAGCCTGAGACTCATGTGTTATAATCCCTAACTCTTTAGCTATTGCCACAGCCGTATCTTTATGGTCTCCAGTTATCATAATAGCCCTAATTCCAGCTTCCTTACATTCGTCAATTGCTGCTTTTGCCTCTGGCCTTACCGGATCGATCATTCCTGTCAGGCCTATAAAAATCAGATTCTTTTCTAAGTTTTCAGGAGAAGTATCCTCGGGAATGGCCTCCCAATTTCTCATAGCTGCAGCTAAAACACGTAAAGCCTTTTTAGCCATCTCGGTATTCTTTTCCAGGACCTGTTTGTAAAGCTCATCTGTCAAAGGAACTGCTCCATCAGGAGTAAGTATATGTGTACATTGCTTCAACAACTCATCGGGTGCACCCTTTGTATATTGAATAAACTTGTCATCTGCCTTATGAACTGTGGACATCATCTTTCTTAAAGAATCAAAGGGGGCTTCCCCGACCCTTGGCATATCCTGCTCCAGCTTATTCTTATCTAAACCTTTCTCCAAAGCATATCTGACCAGAGCACTTTCAGTTGGTTCTCCGATTATTTCGCCATCATAATCATCGGACAGGGCTGCGTCATTACAAAGGGCCATAGCCATGGTAAGCTGGTTTACGTTACCAAATGCATCAACGACGGTCATTTTGTTCTGTGTTAGTGTACCTGTTTTATCAGAGCAAATAACCTGGGTACAGCCAAGGGTTTCAACAGCTGTAAGCTTGCGGATGATTGCGTTTCTTTTTGACATCTTTGTTACGCCAATAGAAAGTACAATGGTTACTACAGCAACCAGACCTTCCGGTATAGCTGCTACAGCCAGACTGATGGCAAGCATGAACCCATCAAGTACATGTTCACCCTGAAAACCACCATTCCTTATTACGCTGAAAACAAATATAAGAATGCTGATAATAATTACTGCTACACTAAGAACCTTGCTCAAAGAAGCTAATTTTTTCTGAAGAGGAGTTTTTTCATTTTCTGTACGAGAAATGATACCGGCGATTTTACCCATTTCGGTATTCATTCCCGTTCCTATTACAACCCCTTCTCCACGCCCATAAACTGCATTTGTGCCAGCATATGCCATATTGCGTCTGTCTCCAAGCGTAATATCTTCGTTCTCTTCGGCTTCTAAAGTATTACTTGTCTTCTCTGCAGGGATGGATTCTCCTGTCAATGAGGCTTCTTCAATTTTTAAACTTGATGCAGAAATTAGGCGCATATCTGCAGGGATTGCATCTCCTGCCTCCAATAAAACAATATCTCCGGGAACAACCTCTTCGGATTTTATGCTCATAACATGTCCTGCTCTTTTTACCTTAGAATAGGGCGAAGACATTTGTTGAAGTGCTTCAATTGCTTTTTCTGCCTTTCCCTCCTGTATTACACCTAAAACAGAATTCAAAAAAACAACGGCGATAATAATAATGGAATCAACAAGCTCTTTAGCAAAGGCTGATATGATTGCTGCTGCAATGAGCACAATTATCATGGGGTCTGCCATTTGTCCAAAGAATCGGGCTATAACTGATTTTTTCTTTCCCTCATCCAACTTATTTTTTCCATACTGATTCATTCGTTTCTCGGCTTCTTCCTGAGTAATACCATCAAGGGAGGATTTTTGTTTTTCCAGAACCCTTTCAATACTTTCAAGATAATGTTTCATAACCACACTCTACCTTCCTTTACGAGACCAGCAGCATTGTAAAAGATAATTATTAACACAAAAATCATTATTAACAAAATATCTTATTAATAATACAATTTATTTCACAAAAATACCCTATCATATTGTATAATTAATAAAAAGCTTTTTTAATTACTTTTATTATATTATTATTTTCCCGCAGAATTCTACATTATTTGCGATATTTCGCCGATATAATATATAAATGGCATAAATATCTAGGGAGGTTTTCCATGAAAATAAGAGGAAGATATGCGATATTATTACTCTGCACTCTTATCGTTGCTTTGCAGGCCGTATCATGTAGCCCTAGCACAACTGAATTACTTAATGATACAGACCAGCATACTCCTGACATAAAGGTTAATAATTCTGAAGACTTACTTTCATTTTATAAGGAGAATGTTAATTCTGTTTCTCCTGATGATTCTTCTCCCAAAACGAAGGAAACAGAAGGTTTAATTTATATTTTAGAAGCATCCTTTGACAGTCAGTCGGATATTTTTATTGGAAATGAAAACAAAGAATATCTAGTGGAAAATTATCTTTCCCCCGAAAACAAATACTTCTTTATGACTGCCGGAGATTGGAATAAAATTATTTCTATACTATTTTCTGCCGGCGATAATAGTATTTCTGCAAGGAATTATTTATCAGGCTATATGGAAAATGATCTGATTAACAGGCAGGATGCAGTTTCAAGTATTATGAAGGTTTTAGCCTCAATTCCTTCCATTACAATTGAAGAAGATGCTTCAGCTCTTCATAAATCATATGTATTGACTGATTTAGACGATTTGTCTGAAGAGAATCAGCTTCTTATCCGTAATGCGTATTGCCTGGGATTTACTGATCTTAACATTGATAGCGCGAAAAAGTTCAGGCCAAATGACTACCTTAGCCGTAATGATTCTGTTTCAATTCTATATCGTATATTTAGTAATTTAGGGTTTCCGATAAACAAACTTACACAGAATGAAGATCCTTCGGCTGCAACTGATACCGAACCAGGAGGAAACTCAGAAGAATTGTATTCCTTAGAACATATTTATACTGAATACAATAATTATTTGGATAATTTATTCAAGAGGGGAAAATCCTCCGACAAAAAGAAGATTAATATGTTGAATAAAGCCGAATCAATACTTACTAAAAGCACAGAAATTGGTTCAAGTTCTCCTGTCCTGAGTAAAGAAAAATTCACAAGGCTTCTTAGCGAGGTTTTTGGCCTTGACCAGAAGGAAGTCGATCAGTACTTGATCCATGAGACTGACGACGCAATTTCCTTTGACGGACTTGCAATTATTGTTTTTAACAGCCCAAAGCTATTAGGACAAGCCACTCCCGAAGAAGCCAGTCAGAAAGCCTTAGATGAGGCCAGGGCCATTATCCCGCAGTTTGATACTGCTCAAGATGCAGATAGCTTATCTCATATGCTTTCAACAGGGTTAATAAACGGTATTCATGAAATACCCGGCTTCACTCCCCAAAGGCCCGTGACAAATGCTGAAGCCTTAATAGTGATTAAGCGGATTGTCGAGAACATGAAAATTAATTAGTACTTTTACACACCATTAATTGCGTATTTTACTATAGTCTGTTTCATAATATTATAGCCCTCTTCATTCGGATGGATTCCATCTTCACACAAATAATTGTAATAATCTCGTTTTAGTAGGAAGGGCCCCCTGACATCGATAAATGGGCATGAAAGCTTTTGGGCGACATTCATTATGGCCAGGCTATAGGATTCATGGTGGCGATAGATAAGCTCTTTATCTCCTAACCAACTTAGTATTGCATCTGCATTCAGCCCCCTGCTTATCCAATTAAAATACTTTTCAGAATTGATAGGCGGAAGATTCATCAAAACGGGCTTTATACCGTGATCCCGAAACCGTATAACCATATCAGTAATACATTCTTTAAATGAGTTTATAGGAGTTTTAGGCAAATGATGACCTTTTGGATCTTCTGATATCTCTTCCCATTTATAGTCACAATCATTTCCGCCAAATTCTATGATTGCTATATCTGCTTTTGTCCCCTTTTCAAGGGAATTAAGCATAAGATTTCTTGCTTTTGGAGCCGTCATTCCAAATCTTGAATTATTCTTTATGCTTAGACCTAATTCGCTTAGTTTATTTATTATAGTATCCATTTTTAAACGGAGATACTTCTTTTTTTGCACATCATAAATAACACCTTTTAATACTGAGTCTCCCCATACTTCAATTTTCTTTAATAGATTAATCACTAAATCACATCCAATCGACTTTAAAATTATATCACCTGTTTTCAATAACCATATTATATGATATTGCTCTGCATGTCAACGGTTTTCTGTATTGAATAGCACTCTTCTTTATGTTATTATTTTCTTAACCTATAATAATTATTATGAGAATAATAATTTCCCACACTTGATTATCAGCGACAAAGAATTGCTTTATCAGGCCGACAGAATAACCATATACTGGAGGATTGTTTAAATGGAAGCTATAAAAAAAATACTATTAGAATGGGTAGAAGAGCTGGAGGAGTACCATATGCCGGGTTGGAGTGAGCTTCCAGATCTGGATCTTTATATGGACCAGGTAATAACCTACCTGGAACGGCAACTATCAATATTTTCAAAATCCAGTGAGGAAAAACTGATTACTCCTTCCATGATAAACAATTATGCAAAAAATGAGATCATTCCCCGGCCGGTTCAAAAAAAATATACCCGTGATCATATGGCACACCTTATATCTGTTTTAAACCTTAAGAACATTCTATCATTAATGGAAATTGCCAGACTTATTTCCCACGAAACATCCGATAAGCCGATTGATACTTTTTATAACAGGTTAATTAAAATTCAGGATGAGGCAATCAAGTCCACTGCCACTAGGGTAAAAGAATCATTTTTAAGCCTTGAAACCGAGACTGATAAAACTGATCAGGAAAAGCTAGGTCTTCTTGCATTGAAATTTTCTTTAGAAGCTAATGCCTGTAGAATTGCAGCAAAAAAAATAATAGAAGAGCTTGAAACTAAGACAGATAGCCCGCAACAAGCTGAAATCAGAGATAAAGCCAATAGCAATAATAGGGATACTGCAAAATAGTAAATATATTGTTATTTTTCAACACTTAATATCTCATAGCTTTGCCAATCGGTATTAAGCAGATCTGATTGCATCAGAATCCCAAAGCAGTGCTTATTTTTAATATGTACAAAATCATTATTGGAAATATTAAATCTGACCTTTACATCCTTGTCATTGATTTTACCGATACAATAAAAATCTGTATCAGGCTCAACAGATTCGTACTCAATAAATTGTCCCTCTAAAATGCCCTCAGGTAGTTCTTTTTTGTTTTGTTCATACAATAATTCGCCCGAGCTAAAAGCGTATCTCATAGGTGTTACCTCCATTGTAGCTTTAAAGTAGTCAGTTTAAGCCAGATCTTTTAACATATTTAGTTTCATATAATTCTTATCCAGCTGTAGACTTGTATATCGCAATGCAATATCTGAAAATCTCTTTGACACTTCTTCAGATAAATCAAAACTGAAAACCTTGCCTTTTGGAGCACACAAGACATAAACAATAGCCTTGGCAGTTCCTGTATCGATTAATCTGGCTTCAGTGTCAGACTTCGCACATACTTCGCATACAAAGCCACACTTATTAAAGCTAAAATATATATTATCTATTTCTGTAGTTCTGCACACTGCACAATCATGTACATGGGGGGGATAACCCGTAATCTGCATTAGCTTTATTGCAAAAGCAGATGATACTAATAATGGAGAACGCCCCTTTCTTAAAGCTTTGAATCCATAGAGCAGCAAGTCAAGTATCTGCCCGGATAAAGCAGCATCCGCACAGGTATCCTCAGCCAACTCAAGCATATGAGCTATATTGGTGAAGCACACCAAATCTAGAGCCAAATCATAATAATTAGTTATTACATCACAATTATTCAGGGTAAAGCTGGATCTTCCCCTATATAGAACATACTCACCATAGGTTAACACTTGGGTACCATAGCATGCACGGGTTCCATTCTTTTTAGCATTCCTGGCCATTACTGATATTTTGCCAAAATCCTCAGTAATGATAGTAAGCATTTTGTCACTGTCACTATAGGATATCTCTTTTGAAATAAGTCCTTTTACTTTTACTAATGCCATTTTCCCGCCCTATCAGTCCTTATCCTTGTATCCAAGTTCATTAAGCACAAAATCGTTGTTTCTCCAGTCATCCTTAACCTTTACCCAAAGCTTCAGTACTACCTTGGCATCGAACAGATTCTCCATATCCTGTCTTGCCAGGGTTCCCACCCTCTTGAGCATGGTGCCATTCTTACCTATTACTATACCCTTGTGTGATTTCTTCTCACAATAGATATCGGCATCTATATATATCACATTATTATCATTATCTTCCTTAAAGGATATGATCTCGATTCCGATGCCGTGGGGAACCTCCTCTGACAACAGCTGCAGGAGTTTTTCCCTGATAAGCTCCTGGGCCAGAACCTTAGACTGCTGGTCTGTAAGCATATCCTCAGGATAATACAATTCTCCCTCGGGAAGGAGCTTAAATAATACATCTAACACTTGATTCTTTGTATCTGCATTTAGAGCGCTTACTGGTATAATCTCCTCAAATTCATAGGCTTGGGCATATTGAGCTATCAAGGGCAATAAGGATTCCTTTTCAACAAGGTCTATCTTGTTAATAACTAGAATAACTGGAGCCCCTGCTTTTCTAAGCTCCTCAATTATTCTGGAATCGCCCTTGCCGATTTTTTTGTCAGTAGCTTCCACCATGTAAATAATTACATCAACATCCTCAATAGAATTGTAGACTTCCTTCATCATGAATTGCCCCAGCTTGTTTTTTGGGGTATGCATGCCGGGAGTATCAACAAAAACCATCTGATAATCATCAGTGGTCAGCACGGTACGAATAGAAGTTCTGGTTGTCTGTGGCTTGTTGGACATAATAGCCACCTTTTCCCCTGTTAAAAGATTCAACAGGGTGGACTTCCCAACATTTGGTCTTCCGATTATTGTTATGAAGCCTGATTTAAATGCCATATCCTATTTAACATCCTCCATATCACTTTGTTTAAAAGCACTTGGTAACAATTCATCAAATCTCCAGGTTTCGAAGCTGCCATTGTAATTGCTTAAATAGAGCGGTGTTTCAGGGCTGGCAAACTCACTTATGACTTGCCTGCAAATGCCGCAGGGCATTGTAGCCCCGTTGCTGTCGCTTGATACAGCAAAGGCTAATATTTTCTTTGCTCCATCAGATATTGCCTTAACAATTGCTGTCCTTTCAGCACATATAGCAGCTCCATAGGAGGCATTCTCTACATTGCAGCCAGTATATACTTTTCCGTTGTCTGCCACCAGAGCAGCACCAACATGAAATTTCGAGTAGGGAACATAAGCATTTTTCCTGGCCTCAATTGCAAGCATTACAAGCTTTTCAGGGTCGTACCCATGCGTTTTGACAGATTCAGCTCCTAGCATGTAATTACCTCCTCTTATACTATATTATACAGATTATTGTACCACTTTATTGCCTGTTTGAAAAAGTCTTTATTAATTATTGCTTAACATCGCATATACAGAGCAATACAAACATTTTATTATTAGCTGATAAATTTTACATAACCTCTTGTATTTTTCACAGTAGATGTTATACTACAAATAAAGTTATATATTGGATTAATACTGATTCTTGTTCTACCCTCTCCTGTTCTTTCTGGATTAAGGGTCANGTTCAAAAATGGTTTNATCCGGATTAATTAAGGAGGATTATATTAATATGGGTGATAAGACACTTACCTGTAAGGACTGTGGTGCTGACTTCATTTTCACAGAAGGCGAGCAAGCTTTCTACAAAGAAAAGGGTTTTGAGAACGAACCACAGAGATGTCCTGATTGCAGAAGGGCCAGAAAACAACAACGAAACAACAGAGGTCCTAGATACTAATCAGAATTTCAGGAGAGCTAAAGCTCTCCTTTTTTATTAGGTATGTTTCTTATTTAGGACGTTTTTTCATTGGGTACGGTTCTGTTGTGTTACTAATCTCGTGCCTTGTGAGCCGATATTGCCAGTTGCACACCGTCACAATCTACCCTAACCCTGTCTCCTTCAGATATTAATCCCTTTACAATCTGCTTCGCTATTTCAGTCTCAATACTTTTTTGGACAAACCGTTTAACAGGCCTTGCCCCATATTCAGGATTCCATCCATTGGCAACAACATAATCGAGGGCGGCATCAGTAATCTCGATATGAATATCTCTTTCTTCAAGTCTCTTGCCCAATGCATCAATAACAAGCCTGACTATTTTCTTAACCTCATCCTTAGTCAGGGGCTTAAAAAGTACTATGTCATCCACTCTGTTTAAAAACTCCGGTCTAAAGCCCCTTCGCAACTCTGTCATTACCTTTTCTCTTATTACCTCATCTATTTCCCCATCAGTGCCTGAATTCTCCAGAAGAATATAGCTGCCTATGTTTGAGGTCATGATAATAACTGTATTCTTAAAGTCCACTATTCTGCCCTGACTATCGGTAAGCCTTCCGTCATCCAATATTTGAAGCAGAATGTTAAACACATCCGGGTGAGCCTTTTCTATCTCGTCAAAGAGTATTACACTATAGGGTTTTCTTCTTACAGCTTCGGTAAGTTGACCGCCCTCCTCATATCCCACATAGCCCGGAGGTGCCCCAATAAGCCTTGCCACAGAATGCTTTTCCATATATTCACTCATATCTATACGAACCATGTTCACCTCTGAGTCAAAGAGAGCCTCCGACAAAGCTTTTGCAAGCTCGGTTTTACCAACTCCTGTCGGTCCTAAAAATATAAAGGAACCAACAGGGCGAGCTGTATCCTTTAACCCCGCTCTTGCACGAAGAACAGCATCCGAAACAGCAGTTACAGCCTCTTCCTGGCCTATGACTCTCTTATGAAGAGTATGACAAAGATTAAGAAGCTTTTCTTTTTCCTGCTCCATTAGCTTCGTTAAAGGGATACCAGTCCACTTAGATACGATTTCCGCAATTTCATCCTGAGTAACCTCTTCCTTAAGCATCCGTCCCGGAATCTTCTTCTGAAGCTGATTATCTTTAGAGATAGAACTCTCCAGTTCAGGTAGCTTGCCATGCTTCAACCTGGCAAGGGCTTCAAGATCATAGTTTCTCTCAGCTTCCTCAATCTGAAGCTTAACCTCCTCAATTTGTGCTTTAATATCCTTTTCTTTCTTGATAGATTCTTTTTCAAGCTCCCATTGTGCTTTCATGGTGTCAGCCGTTTCCTTGAGGCCGGCTATTTCAGCTTCAATGACCTTGAGCCGCTCTTGAGAAGCTTTATCCTCTTCCTTTTTCAATGCCTCCTGCTCAATCTCCAGCTGCATTATCCTACGCATCATCTCATCTAATTCAGCAGGCATGCTGTCAATCTCCATTCTTAACATTGAAGCAGCCTCATCCATTAAATCTATAGCCTTATCTGGAAGAAAACGATCTGAAATATACCTGTTTGAGAGTATTGCACAGGCAATAATTGCACCATCGGTTATACGCACTCCATGATGAATTTCAAACCTCTCCTTTAATCCTCTTAATATAGAAATTGTATCCTCCACTGTGGGTTGATCTACCAGAACAGGTTGGAACCTTCTTTCTAAGGCAGCATCCTTTTCTATATTCTCCCTGTATTCATCGAGGGTAGTTGCTCCGATGCAATGAAGCTCCCCCCTGGCCAGCATGGGTTTGAGAATATTGCTCGCATCCATTGCTCCATCAGCCTTTCCCGCTCCTACAATATTATGTAGCTCATCAATAAAGAGTATGATCTGTCCTTCCGAGGCCTGAACCTCTTTGATAACAGCCTTCAGTCTTTCTTCAAACTCTCCTCTGTATTTTGCACCGGCAACCAGGGAACCGATATCCAGAGAGTAAATTATTTTGTTCTTCAGAGTTTCAGGAACATCACCCTTTAATATTCGCTGGGCAAGGCCTTCAACTATGGCTGTTTTACCTACTCCGGGTTCACCTATCAGAACAGGGTTATTCTTTGTTCTTCTTGATAGTATCCTTATGACACGCCGAATCTCAGAATCTCTTCCTATTACAGGATCAAGTTTTCCCTTTCTTGCCAGGTCAACTAAATCACAGCCATACTTTTCAAGAGCCATAAAATCCAATTCCGGGTTTTGGTTGGTAACCCTTTGATTCCCTCTAATTATGGACATTGCCTCTTTAAAAGTGTCAGATGTGACACCATAGTTTCTGAGCATTAAAGATGTACTATTGTTTTTATCCTCAAGAAGAGCCAAAAATAAATGTTCAACGCTAACATACTCATCATTCATCTTTTCAGCAATTTCCTCAGCTGATATAAGAATTTGATTGTATCTTCTTGTAGGATATACATTGGCAGCACCACTTCCATATACCTTAGGAAGTGCATCCAGCGTCTTTATTAGTTCCGATACAATATCTTGCGGGTTTACACCTAGACTCCACAATATACGAGGAACCAGCCCCTCCTCCTGTTCGGCCAGGGCAAGGGCAAGGTGTTCACCATCAACCTGTTGCTGATTTAATTTTATTGCCCATTGCTGGGACTCTACAACTGCCTCCTGGGCTTTTGCAGTAAATTTCTCAAAATTCATATTGTTCACCTCTTTACTCTACAGTTACTAGTTATCCAGCCTTTCCAGTTCCTCGTACAGTCTCAATTGCTCCTGGCTCAAGTGGCTTGGATTATTTATTCTTATATTAAGGAACAAATCTCCTCTTCCGCCTATCGAATTATGGTATCCTTTTCCCGGAATGCGGATGCTCCCACCATTTCTGATTCCCCTTGGAATACTCACAAGTATCTTTGACTCAGGGGTCTGAACCTTAACTTCCCCCCCTAAAGCCGCCGTCCAAGGCATAATCTCAAGGTTCTGATGGATATCGAAGCCTCGTAAAGCGAACTGATCCTCCTTAAATTTAACCACTAAATATAAATCGCCCTCAGAACCACCATTTCGTCCCTTTCCCCCCTGTCCCCTTAGGCGTATTTTCCCTCCGGGCTGAATTCCTTTAGGGATTTTAACCGAAAGAGTCTTTCTGCCCTCTGGTGATTCAATTGTGATATGCTTTTCAGCACCCTTCAATCCGTCTTGCACAGATATTTTTATTTCAGCTTCCTTATCCTCGCCTCTGAAACTTTGATTAAAGCCTCTTGTACCGTCAGATGAATACCTTGCCGAGGAAAAGCTATTACCTCTGCCTGAGAATATCTCATCAATATTTATTCCCCCATCACCGAAGAACATTTCGAAGAAATCGCTGAAACCTTCCCCTCCCGATGTTCTATACTGGTAACGGCCATTTCCTGTTCTAAAACCATATTTCGACGGATCAAAATCAGATCCGTTGGAAAAATCAAATTGATTTCCGAACTGATCATATTTTTTCCTTTTATCTTCATTTCCTAAAACTTCATATGCTTCATTTATTTCCTTAAACTTTTCCTCAGCCTTATTATCGCCGGGATTAGCATCAGGATGATATTTTTTTGCAAGCTTACGATAGGACTTCTTAATCTCCTCCTGAGAGGCGTCCTTCTTCACTCCTAGTATTTCATAGTAATCACGAAACTTCATATTATTCCTCCCAGCTTAATCAGTTTGACTTTCTTTGACCTTTGTTATTATTATATCCACTTTTCTTCCGGAATTCAATATGAAATAGCTATTTTTATAAATAAATTGATTTATTACATTTATTATTACATTTATCAGGGTATATAATTAATATAACAATTTGTTGGAGGAGGACTTATGATTCGAAAAGAAATAGTGGCCATGCTGCTTGCCGGCGGGCAGGGCAGCAGGTTAGGTGTGCTCACGCAAAATATTGCTAAGCCCGCTGTTCTTTATGGCGGAAAATATCGCATCATTGATTTCACATTAAGTAATTGCATCAACTCTGGAATTGACTCCGTAGGTATCTTAACTCAATATCAGCCCTTAGCTTTAAATAATCATATAGGCATAGGAAAACCCTGGGACCTTGACCGTATGAGTGGTGGAGTAACAATTCTTTCCCCGTACATGAGAACCGAAAAGGGGGAATGGTACTCCGGTACTGCTGACGCTGTGTATCAGAATATTCATTATGTAGACTCTTTGTCTGCTAAATATGTGATTATTCTGTCAGGTGACCATATTTACAAAATGGACTACTCGAAAATGCTTGATTATCATAAGAAAAATAATGCCGATGCTACTATATCTGTTATTGAAGTTCCATGGGAAGAAGCAAGCAGATATGGAATCATGAGTACCCAGGAAGATGACAGAATATTTGAGTTCGAAGAAAAGCCTGCTAATCCCAAAAGCAGATTAGCCTCTATGGGTATCTATATTTTTACCTGGGATCTATTAAGAGAATACCTCATTCTTGATCATAGTCAAAGTTCCTCTCATCATGATTTTGGAAAAAATATTATACCCGCCATGCTGGCCCATGATAGGCGTCTGTTTGCCTATAAATTCGACGGCTATTGGCGTGATGTGGGTACCATCGATGCTTATTGGTCTTCCAATATGAATTTAACAGAACGGGTGCCTGATTTTAATCTGTTTGATCCTTACTGGAAAATATATACTCCTAATCCAGTATACCCACCTCATTTTATAGGAGACAACGGAAAAGTAGAGAAATCAATTGTCGCAGAAGGTTGTATGATTTATGGAACTGTAAGAAGATCGGTTATCTTCCCCGGTGTTACAATTAACGAGAATACTGTTATTGAAGATTCCATAATCATGTCCGAGGCCTTAATCGGGTCTAACGTGGAAATCTATAATACCATCATAGGGGAAACAAGTGTTATCGGAAATAATGTTAAATGTGGAGTAGGTGAATTTGCTGAGAGCACCTTCAACCCGAAGGTTTATTATACAAATACAACAGTAATCGGTTCTAACACAGTGGTTCCAAATAATACTGTAATAGGCAAGAATGTTGTTATTGATAATTATATAACTCCCCATGATTATGAAACAAATAACATTCCCTCAGGAGGATATGTTATGAAAGGAGGAGGAGCAGAATGAAATCAACAATGGGAATTATCTTGACCGGCGGAAAAAACAACCGGTTAAAGGAGCTGTCATTAGAAAGGTCAATAGCCGCTGTACCTATTGGCGGAAAGTACCGAATCATTGATTTTACCCTCTCCAACATGGTTAATTCAGGTATCACTAATGTTGGTGTACTTACTCAGTATAATTACCGTTCTTTAATGGACCACCTTGGCTCCGGTAAAGAATGGGATCTCGATAGAAAAACCGAAGGACTCTTTATCTTTCCCCCTTACCTCTCTGAATACGGGACAGGCTGGTACAAAGGAACGGCAGACGCCATGTACAACAATATTACTTTTTTATATAGAAGTGATGAGGAATACGTTTTAATTGCCCAGGGCTATGCTATCTATAATATGGATTATACCCCTATGCTTGAGCGTCATATTAATACAAATGCTGATATTACCGTGGCATGTAGAAATATGGACGACTTAACCTGCGAAGACCAAAAGCAGCTTGGTATGGTTCAGCTGGACGAGGATGGACGAATTATTGATTTCATGGAAAAGCCACCGAACCCTAAATCATCAATTGGTTCCTTAGGTATTTACATTATAAAGAGAGACTTCCTTATTGAATTATTGGAGGAAAGTGCTGCTAAAGGCCTGACCGAATTCGTTCAGGATATTATTGTTCGCCGCACTGATACCCTGAAAATTTACTCCTACATGTTCAATGGTTATTGGCGTCCTCTAAGCAGCATCCAGCTTTACTATAAAACCAACATGGAGCTGCTAAACCCCAAGGTAAGACAGGAATTGCTTGTGGGTCGTAATAAGATTTACACCAAGGTCAAGGACGAACCGCCGGCAAAGTATAATGCGGAGGCAAATGTTCATAATTCGATTGTAGCCGATGGATGTATTATTGAAGGAACAGTTGAAAACAGTATTCTGTTCCGTGGGGTTCGCGTAATGAAGGGGGCTTATATAAAAGACAGCCTGGTCATGCAAGGTGCAGTAGTTGGCGCTAATTCCAACCTCCGCTATTGCATACTCGATAAGGGCGTTACAATCTCCGAGGGCAAAGCTCTTAATGGTGATTCTCAATGGCCACTTATTGTAGGTAAAAATGTGACGGTATAAACCTACCAAAATATATAACAAATTAAAATAAAGCAAGGGATCTTCCCCTTGCTTTTTTAATACATAGCCCCCAGACATCTTAGTTCCATGAAAGATTAAATACGCCATTAGCTTAAATCTTAATGTTATGTAATACTTTGTTCTTCATTAATTCTCTACCCAAGGTCACTCAAATCTCATTTCGCCATTTAACAGAGCCTAATACTTTTGAACTTATACAAATATACCTACAACAAATTATTTACCAGCCTATATCTTCGGACTCATGCTTGCGGCTTCTGGTCATCAGGTCATAAACAGCGGTTTTGCAGTCCTTATTGTTAAACAGAATTTCATATGCCTGGTGAGAAATCGGCATTTCCACATTATACTTTTCGGAAAGCCTCTTTATTGCACGGGTTGCAGATATCCCTTCAACCACCATTTTAATTTCTTTCTGAGCTTCCTCAGCTGTATATCCTTTTCCAATTAAATAGCCAGCTCTCCAATTCCGGCTATGTTTGCTGGTGCATGTGACAATTAAATCACCAATACCAGTAAGTCCTGAAAAGGTACTTGCATTTGCCCCCATAGATATTCCAAGACGGCCAATTTCTGTTATTCCCCGGGTCATAAGAGCGGCCTTGCTATTATCGCCATAGCCAAGTCCATCGCTAATTCCTGCACAAAGTGCAATAACATTTTTACAGGCAGCACCTATTTCAGCCCCCACTATGTCTGAGCTTGTGTATACTCTAAAGGCTGGTGACATAAAAAGATCCTGGACCTTCATTGAAATATTAACATTTGCAGAGGCAGATACCACTGTTGTAGGAATTCCTCCTGCCACCTCTTCGGCGTGGCTGGGACCATATAAAGCAGCAATTTCGCAGCTTGGTATCTCACTTTTTATTACCTGGCTCAAGGTAAGTCCTGTGTCCTCCTCAAGACCCTTTGAGCACATAATGATAATATCGTTTTTATGTACATGTAGAGCTAAAAGCTTTGCAGTTGAGCGAACGGCCTGGGAAGGCACCACGAAAACTATGAAATCATGTCCATTAAGACATTCTTCAACATTAGAAGTAAATCTTATAGACTTAGGAATTCTGATTCCGGGGAGATTTAATTTGTGCTCCCTCTCTTTATCTAACATCTCAACTTCATCTTGGAACAATGACCATACAGATACCTCATGGCCATTATTTGATAAAAGTATAGCCAGAGCTGTGCCCCAGCTTCCTGCTCCTATGATTGATACAACTGACATTTTCTATTCCTTCCTCTGCTTATTATTAAAGCTAAGTTTTTTTTCGCTTCCATTAATTAATCTCTTTATATTTTCACCATGCCTTATTATAATTAAGCCTACCAGGGCACTTCCCACTAAAATCAGAGGCAAAGGCTCTTTGATAATAATGGATATACTTATAAACAGCATCGCGGCAAGCATTGATCCTAATGAAACATACCGGGTGACAGCTACAATCAAAACAAATGCCGCCAGACATATAAGTGCGGTTAAGGGTGAAAACATTAAAATAACTGCAAATGAAGTTATTACTCCTTTTCCACCTTTGAAGCCAAAGAATATAGGCCAGTTATGTCCTATAACCGCAAAAAAGCCGGCTATGTATAGGCCAAGATACACTCCGCTCCCCGAAGTCAGCTCTCCAAAAAGATAGCGACCAATGAGACAGGCAATTATACCCTTTAGAAAGTCACCAACTAAAACAGCTATAGCGGCACCCTTCCCAAGTATTCTTAAAGTATTGGTAGCACCGGCATTGCCGCTGCCGTGCTTTCTTATATCAGTTTTATAGAAAATTTTGCCAACCAGCAACGAGGTATTAACACTGCCCAGCAAATAGCCTATTATAGCTGAAAGTATTGCTACAATTGATGGATTCACTTAATTATCACCTTTTTGTTTAATTGTAAATCTAATGGGTGTTCCCTCAAACCCAAAATTACTTCTTAATGTGTTTTGCAAATATCTTGTATAGGAAAAATGCATAAGCTCTGCATCGTTTACAAACACGACAAAGCTCGGGGGCTTTACACCGGTCTGAGTCATATAATAAATCTTAAGCCGCTTTCCCTTGTCTGAAGGAGGCTGAACCATTGCCAAGGCATCGTTGAGCACATCATTCAACAGTCCGGTGCTTACTCTAAATGAGGCCTGAGCGTTAACGTAATCTATAAGCTCAAATAATCTGTCAACCCGCTGTCCGGTAATAGCTGAAATAAATACTATGGGGGCATAGCTCATGAATTCCAGGTCCCCTATAACCTTCTTACGATATTTCTCCATAGTACCAGTGCTCTTTTCAATGGAATCCCATTTATTAATGGCGATAATAGATGCTTTCCCCTGTTCATGGGCATATCCGGCAATTTTTGTATCCTGCTCGGTAACTCCATCCTTAGCGTCTATCATGATTATGCATACATCGGCCCTGTCGACCGCAGTCCATGATCTTATTATACTGTATTTCTCAATACCCTCTTCAATCTTGCTTTTTCGCCTGATTCCGGCCGTATCAATAAACATATAGCGTTTTCCATCAATCTCGTAGAAGGTATCAATTGCATCCCTTGTGGTTCCCGGAACATCGCTTACTATTACCCGTTCTTCGCCCAGAATCCTGTTTATCAGAGATGATTTCCCAGCATTGGGCTTTCCAATAACAGCCACTTTAATACAATCATCCTCCTGGCCCAGGACATCCTCAGTAGGAAAGTGTTCATATATGGCATCTAACAGGTCACCGATACCAAGACCATGTATTGATGATATGGGGTATATTTCTCCCATTCCTAGATTATAGAACTCGTAGGCCTCCGGTGGAGTATCTCCAATACGGTCGGCCTTATTAACCGCTACGACAACTGGCTTTGAAGATTTTCGAAGCATAACTGCAACATCTTCGTCGGCAGCATTCATTCCGGTTTTTAAGTCCACCATCAATACTATAACATCGGCCGTATCTATAGCTATCTGAGCCTGTCGGATCATCTGTTGCTTAATAAAATCCTCAGAATAAGCTTCGATTCCTCCAGTATCAATTATAGTAAACTCTTTTCCTCGCCATTCACTTTCAGCGTAAATCCTGTCCCTTGTAACTCCAGGCGTATCCTCTATTATAGAAATCCGTTTCCCTGCAAGATAATTAAAAAATGTAGATTTACCTACATTAGGTCTTCCAACTATTGCAACTACGGGCTTTGACACTATTTCATCCCCCACTATCTTCACATTTTGTATATATCGTTCCTGATATTAATCGATTCTTTGTAAAGTCTGTCGTTATAATTGTAACTACTTTTTAATAAGATATCAAACTTATTATATCAGTAAAGATATGGTCAGCCTGAATCACTGAGATCTAATCTGCCCATCAGATTTATTATGTGCTGTTAAAATCAATATATCAAATATTAATACTCTTCTTGTCCTATATTAAATCCTATGATATTATTATGGTGAACACGGTTTCACACTCATAATAGAAGTGTTTTATAATAATGACAAGTCTGTGATTATTGTCTTAAACGGAGGTAGGAATATGATAATTCATTCTGCAAGAACTACTACTAAAAATGCCTTTGAAGCCGCAAAATCTATTTTCAGGGAAAAATTTAATGCAAAAACCGGAGATGCTATTTTTTGCGACAGCTCTTTTTCTGATCTTATTGCTGTAACTGGCATAGTTTATAAGGCTCCTGCTGTTATAGAGCTATTAAAGAATAGAGAAATTGCTGATTATATTGACGAATTATCTAAAAAAAAGCTATCTCTGTTGTTCCAATTTGATGGCCAGACAAACAACCTCAAGGTTTTATCAGGGAATTCTTCTGGTGTTAGCGAGGTAAATTGTCCTGAGGATATTAAAGCCAAGATTATTACTATTCTATCTGAAATACCTGAATGGGCAGGAATCTTAAATGATAAAGGGGAGCATGAAATTGATCTGTTATATCCCCAGCCAGGGCCTCATTTTAATGTCAATTTGCTCTTAGGTAACAGAACCGACTATCCTTATCCCCTTCAAACCACACCTAAGAGTGTTGTTGATAAGTTTGGCGGAGGAAGCTTCAGATCACATGCAGACACTCAGGTTCTCGCTACCCGTTGGGATACACGTCCTGAGGAAAACGGTTTTCCTGCCAATCGCCAGTTTTATCTGATGGAAAATAATAAGAAAATATTCTATTCAGCAGATCCCAATCATGAAAACTTTTTATCTGCTAAATGTATCCATGGAAAAAATCATACCCGGATAATATACAAAACCCGTTGTGGTCTTACCGTTACCCGTCTGATTTTCGTTCTGCCCCAGTACGAAGGTCTTCCTCTTGCTACTGAGGTTCAGAGAATCGAGATAAAAAACAACTCCGGCACTTCACGAAATATAAGAATTGTATACACCGGAATGTTTGGCCTTTCAAGGCCTATGGCTCAGTGGGAGGACGTAATCTATTCAACTGTTATTATGCAATCAAGGGTTTTGCAAAATGATGATGGTTCAATTATAGCTATATCCCCCGACTACTATCCGGAATTTGCTAAGCTTGATCAGCGTTTCCACAGCCTTATTGTACATAATAATGGTCAGACATCCTTTGCTAATGAATTCTGCATGAATTATAACGAGTTTGTGGGTTCAGGAACCCTTAATGACCCTAATAGCCTCCACAAATTATCCAATAGATTATCCAGAAAAGGTCCTGGATTCTTTGCTCTGGCTTCAGAGTTCAATATAGATAAGGACAGCAGCTGTATTGTTGATAATTTTACAGGTTTAGTCTCCGATAAGGCTAATGGGTCATATGATCCTGAAAAGAGCTTCCTTTCAGAGGTTCAGGCTCTTATTGACAGGTTTTCTGATGCTGCGGAGGTTGAGAATGCCTTTAATTACAATTTAAGCTTTCTGCAGCAATACTCAGACTTCCTTAAGGTGGAAACAGAAAACAAGATAATTGGTAATTATTTTAATAATAATCTACCTTTCCAAATTCTTTATCAAACCTTTGTTTCCCGTTCCTTTGCACAAACTCAAAAGGGCTATAGAGAAATGGGCTTCCGTGAGATTCAAGATTTGTTTGCGTCCATGTATTACTTTACAGCAATGGGAAAATCAGATCTTGTGAAGGATTTATTAACACAATGGTGTAGCCAGATTTACCAATTTGGATATGCTAACCATAATTTCTTCTGGGTCGGCAAGGAGCCAGGGGGCTGGTCCGATGACGCCCTTTGGTTCATTCAGGCTCTCTACCGTTACATAAGCCTTTCAGGAGATATTGATATATTAAATTTAGAAGTATCGGTCGCAGGTACTGATAAAAAGAGAAGGATATATGATACTGTCAAGGCTGTTATCCGTTATTCGGCAATCATTTCAACAGGAAAGCACGGACTTCCTCTACTTGATCGTGCAGACTGGAATGACACACTCAGAGTTGATGTGGATTCTATTGATGGTCCTACAAAGGAAAGACTTTATAAAGAGCAAATAGCCCCTGATACCGATGCTGTTGTTCGTTTTGAGAGCGATTATTCAGAGAGCGTCATGAATGCATTTCTGCTAAAGCTTGCCCTTGATGAAGCAATGGTATTTGCTGAACAGGCGAACGATATATCCTATAAAAATGAGCTAAAGACTCTGACAGACACCCTGGTTGAAAATATTCAGAAGCATGCCTGGAAGGAAGACTTTTTCTGCCGAGTTCTGATTAACAGACCAACCAAGGGTGGAAACACCTATTTAGGAGCAAAGGGTGATGGTTTCTCTTCAGATCCTGACATAGACGGAGTATTCTTCCTGAATTCATTCAGCTGGTCGATTCTTTCAGATGTTGCCTCTGATGACCAGATTGAAAAGATGTTGGATGTTATTAACAATACTCTTAAGACACCCTATGGTTACAAACTAGTTTCTCCTTCAGACCTAAGCTCAGTAACATCCGAAAGTGCTACCGAGCATTATTTCCCTGGAGACAGAGAAAACGGCGGAGTATTTAAGCATGCTTGTATGATGGCTACAAGTGCTATGTTCAAGGCCGCTAAAACAGTAAAGAATAAGAGCCTTGCCAAAAAGCTCAGCGATACCGCATATGAGATTGTTGATATTGTATTCCCTTTCAGAACCCTAAACAGCCCCTTTGAAATATGCGGCAACCCAAGAATTTGTACTCAATACAATAATAGTGACACAGGCGAGAATATCGGGCCATTGCTTTCTGGAACCTCAACATGGCTATTGCTCACTCTTATGGAGGCCTTTGGTATAGAATACACAAAGGATGGAATTGTTATTGAGCCCGTGCTGAGAAGTGATGAATCACAGTTAAAATATAGTATTAATACGGGAAAATCCCGCTATAAGGTGACTATATCAAAGACAAAAGAATTCAAACGATTCCTTGACACCAAATACACCTTACTGCTGGACGGCAAAGAGCATTCATCAAATCTCATACCAATTTTTGATGACAACGCTACACATACAATCGAAATCAGTTTTGCATAGGCTGCATCTGATAACTTTAATTATGCATAATTAAAAATATATCCTATATNTTAGTAGTCGGGAGCTTTATTAATAGAGGAAAAACATGGAAAAATCCTTCATGCCTTTAACCAATGAGACTCCCGACTATCATTTTGATCATGATGTAAAAGAGTCTAAACCACTTGATAGCGAAACACTATCTTCTCAAGTAAAGTCTGAACACATAAAATCCATAAATGATACAAATTATTATTTTGATATGTCAGGTATTAGTCCTGAAAATACTGCAGCTACCCTGAATTCTTTCAATGAAAGGCTTTTATTAATTACCGGAAGCGACAGCGTCGATTTAAGCCAAGCTTCTTATGATTTACTGGGTTCTGTTCTGATCCATAAGGTCAAGCATCTGATTCTAATAGGACAAACTGCTGGTCTTATTGAATTATCATTAATGAAAAGGCTAACAGGAAAGAATAAAGGGATTGATATTCGCATCACCAGATGCCTTACCCTGAAGCAAGCTGCTGACTGTGCATATCTTTGTGCAAAACCCGGCGAAAATGTTCTCTTATCTCCGGCTGGAAGTATGTTTTCCGGTTACAGCTCAATAGAGGAGTTAAAAAACTCATTTATTGAATGTATAAATTCAGAAGATGAAAGCTAGGGGCTAAACACTGTCTTCGTACCTCTTACCTATGGCTTCAAACCTCTTACTGCTTAATTCTTACCTCTACTCATATCAGACAGATATGGTAAAATAATTGGGAAACAGAAAAACAGATTAACACCAAGGAGAACATATGATTTTAGTTATTGGACAGTCCAGTTATGACATTAATGTTGAGCTTGAAGAAGAAATATCTTCTGATAAGAAATATCGCATAGAATCTACTTTTGAATGCCCAGGTGGCCCGGCTTATAATGCTGCTTTGTTATTAGGTAAATGGAATGAGGATGTTGCACTTGTTTCCAGGCTAGGNAACGATCAGTATGGTCANGTAATGAAAAAAGAAGCATTAAATAATAATGTTAACCTTAGTTATCTGATTAATGATGATAGTGATACTCCCTATTCCCATATTTATACCTATAAGGGTAAAAGGACGATTTTTAATTTTGCGAAGAAACTGAAAAAGATCGATTATGAATGCAGTATTCCTGACTGTCGCCTTATACTAAGTGATGGCCATGAGGGAGATATTACTGTAAAACTCTTTGATAAATATCCTAATGCTATAAAGGTAATGGATGGTGGCAGTTACAGAAAAGAACGAATGAAGGTAGCTGAAAGAGTAGATTATCTGATTGTTTCCAGTCAGTTTGCCCAGGGTTATACAGGCAGAATTCTTTCAGCAGATACATATGAAGAAATATTCAATGAAACATCGCGAATAAATAATAAAGCATTAGTCATCACTTTAGGACACAATGGACTGTTATATAAAGAAGAGGGTAAAGTCAAACATATGAAAGCGTATTTAACTGATAGCATTGATTCTACTGGTGCAGGTGATATCTTTCATGGAGCATTTGTTTACAGTTTGAGTAAAAACTACTCTTTTGTCTCAGCATTAAAGTTTTCATCAATTGCTGCAAGCATTTCAACGGAAAAATATGGTTCAAGCAGTTCAATACCAGACTTAAAAGAATTCTACAAAAGATATGAAGAATATGAAAACAACAAATAATATAAGTGAAAAATAAAACATTGGAGGTTAGAAATTTTTGAAGACCTTAATTCTAACCTCCTGCCTCTGACATCTATTCAGTAAACAAAGCAGTTGAAAGATACCTTTCTCCTGTATCGGGAAGCAGAACTACAATTTTCTTTCCCTTATTCTCAGGCCTGCTTGCCAAAACACCAGCCGCATGAAGGGCAGCTCCACTAGATATTCCCACTAGTACTCCCTCTGTCTTTGCAAGATTTTTGGATGCAGCAAAGGCATCATCATTGGATACTGTAATAATTTCATCAAGAATCTCTGTATTAAGTACCTTAGGGACGAACCCAGCTCCAATGCCCTGTATTTTATGAGGGCCTTTTTCTCCCCTCGACAGCACCGGCGAATCTGAAGGTTCAACCGCAACAATTTTTACCTCAGGCTTTTTACTCTTTAACACTTCGCCAACACCTGTTACTGTTCCACCTGTGCCAACCCCTGCAACAAATATATCTACCTGACCATCGGTGTCATTCCAGATTTCCTCGGCCGTAGTCATTCTGTGGATTTCCGGATTTGATGGGTTTTCAAACTGTTGAGGAATGAAGGAATTCGGGATCTCCTTTGAAAGCTCCTCCGCCTTTTTTATTGCTCCAGGCATTCCCTCTTCACCTGGAGTTAAAACCAGCTCTGCTCCTAAAGCCTTCATAAGATTTCGTCTTTCAATACTAAATGTATCGGGCAATGTGATGATAAGTCTATAACGGCGTGCTGCTGCCACAAATGCCAATCCTATACCGGTATTGCCGCTTGTGGGCTCAATAATAACTGTATCCTTATTAATCAGGCCTTTTTCCTCCGCATCCTTAATCATAGCGTAGGCTATTCTGTCCTTTACACTACCAGCTGGATTAAAATATTCAAGCTTAGCATATAAGTCAGCTAATAGTCCTTCTGATGCTTTATAATTAGATATTTCAAGTAACGGGGTATTTCCGATCAACTCGGTTATGCTCTTTGCAATTCTCATATTAACCTCCATTAAATTATTATTCCTATATGTTTAGTATGATTTAATAATACAACAGGTTCCTCTTTTGGTCAACAAATAATTATTATTTTTCCTATCTAATTAATATGTTTTGTGAATCCTTGTCTATGAAAAGGTTTCACTGATTATTCCCCCGCCTACAACAAAATCATTTTTATATAGAACAACAGACTGTCCCGGCGCCACAAACGAAACAGGATTATCAAATACTATCTTCGCTTTATCATCCTCTAACGCTATTAACCTGGCTGGAATTTCTTTCTGAGAATATCGGGTTCTCGCCATTACCTTCTTTTCTGTATCAGGTTTTTCATAAAGAATATAGTTCATTTCACGGGCAATAAGACCACTTACCAAACCATCCTCCTTACTGCCAAGGGTTACTGTATTCTTATCACTGTCCTTACCAATTACATATTTACGCTCTGGAAAGCTCATACCCAGACCCTTCCTCTGACCAATTGTATAATTAACCATGCCTTTGTTCTTTCCTAGAACATTTCCATGCTTATCTATATAACATCCCTCGGGAATATCAGCGTTTTTGTATTCCTTAATAAAGTCAACATAGGATCCCTTTTGCACAAAACAGATATCCTGGCTGTCGGGCTTTCTGGCATTAATAAGATCCTTTTCCTCTGCAATTTCCCGGACCTGAGTCTTATAGTAATTACCTAGCGGAAGCAGGAGCCTTTCTAATTGCTCCTGAGTAAGCATATAAAGGACGTAGCTCTGATCCTTGGATAAATCAAGAGCCTTCTTTAGAACATATCGATTGATTTTCTCATCAAATTCAACCCTTGCATAATGGCCTGTAGCTATATAATCCATGTCAAGAGCTATTGCTTTCTGCAGCATTGCTTCAAATTTTATATAACGATTACAGGCAATACAGGGATTAGGAGTATCTCCAGCTAGGTAGGCGTCAACGAAATAATCAACTACCCTTTCTCTAAAGAGATCCTTCATATTTAGTACATAGAAAGGTATGTCAAGTTTGAATGCCGTTGCTCTTGCATTCTCAACATCCTCCAGAGAACAGCATGTTCTGGTCATCTTTCCATTCGATGAGTCTGTTGAATCATTCCCATCCCAAAGCTTTAAGGTAGTGCCGTATACATCGTATCCTCTATCCAAAAGAATGGCAGCAGCTGCACTTGAATCAACACCGCCACTCATTCCCACCATCACTTTTTTTCTTTTTGTTTCCATAAATTCACCATGCTTTTTCTATATCTTAAACTATATATAATACATAAGAGCATCTAAATCATTCAAGCGTTTATAATGGTTTACAAGATCCTCAAGAGTAATTGAATCTACTACATTGCTGATGCTTTCGTCAATCTTATCCCAAACATAAAGCTTAATACAATGCTGTATACTCTTACTATTCACTTTCTGAATATTTGCATTTTCAATAACTGAAAGACTTCCCTCTAGAATTCTCAATACAGTACCCACTTTTATATTTTCGGGCTTCTCAGATAGAATATACCCGCCCTGTGCTCCTTTTACACTCTTGACAAGTCCCGCCTTTCTGAGCCCGGAGAAAACCTGTTCAAGATAATTAATAGATATATTCTGTCTTTCGGCTACTTCACCTAAAGGGACATGTTCATTTCGTGCATGAATAGCTAAGTCAACCATAGCCCGAAGGCCATATCTTCCTTTTGTAGAGATTTTCACTAGCCTTCCTCCTTATATTAGTTATCCTATATGTTTTATCATAAATTACAATGTTGTCAAGACACAGAACCGTCCCTGTCTCACCTTGAAATAAGATCCTTAATAACCTCTCCGGCAATAATCAGCCCTGCAACAGAGGGAACAAAGGCAATGCTTCCCGGGGTCCGTCTTTTGATTGATTGTTGTACAGTACCTGTCCCGTGACGTTCAGATTCTGTATTCTCTGTATTTTCCAAATCATCATGGGCTTTAGTAGTATTATTATTTCCCATATAGTTATCAGATCCAGTATGAAAAGCGCCTTCGTCCAATTCATCTGGCTTTATGGGCTGTTCTGTCGAATATACTACCTTTAGAGATTTAATACCCCGCTTTTTTAGTTCTCTTCTCATAACTTTGGCAAGGGGATCCACACTGGTGCTATATATATCAGCTACCTGAAATCTGGTGGGATCAAGTTTATTTCCAGCACCCATAGAGCTGATTATCGGAATTTGGAATTTTTGTGCCTGAACCGCCAGGTCTATTTTGGCTGTCACAGTATCTACAGCATCAACTATATAACTGTAATCCTCTCGTATCAGCTCATTAGCATTATCAGGCAAGTAAAAAGCACGGATAGCTTCGACTCTTGCATTTGGGTTAATTTCGAGCATTCTGTCCTTCATAACATCGACTTTAACCATTCCTACTGTAGATTTGGTGGCATGAATCTGCCTGTTTATATTAGTTAACGAAACCAGATCATTATCCACCAGAACGAAATGCTCAACGCCGGAGCGGACAAGGGCTTCCGCCACATAGGATCCGACTCCTCCCACTCCAAATATTGCCACCTTGCTTCTCTTTAATTTATTCAGGTTATCCCTTCCCAGTAAAATCTCTGTTCTTGAAAATTCATGAAGCATATTATAATCCTTTCATACTTCAAAAATGACGATACACGATTCGACATTAAAATCGAATGACATANTATAAGTATATTATGTTTTGTACAATAAATACAATAAGCATCCCAAAAACAGAATATACTTGATTGATTAACATCATCTCTTGTAGTAGAATAAACTNGAAAATATTAAAATAAGGAATAATNTGAGGTGATATTAAGAAATGGAGCTTACAATTCAAACAGTCCAAGTATTCTCAATCCTTGTTGCCCTCGCGGCATTTGCCTTTGCGGCATGGTTATTCACCTGGGTCAAGGCTCAACCATCTTCCAATAAGCGCATAGCTGAAATTGGAGGATACATTCATGAAGGAGCAAAGACATTTTTAAGACGTGAATATAGGCTATTAGCACGTTTTACAGTAGTCGTTGCTATAATTATATTTGTCTTTCTTCCTCATCCGGTTTGGGACGGGAATGTAGCCGACAATATAAAAATGGTCATCTCCTATATCTTTGGTACATTTTTATCAGCTCTTGCAGGACAAATCGGTATGAATGTTGCTACAATGGCTAACGTAAAAGCCTCTGAGGCTGCAAAAAAAGGTCTGAAGCCATCATTTATGACTGCATTCCGCGGTGGTGCTGTAATGGGTATGGCCGTAGTAGGATCAAGCCTTCTGGGTGTTGCAGTAGTGTTAATGATAATTGGCGATCCCACATATCTTCTTGGCTTCAGCTTTGGTGCCAGCTCATTGGCTCTCTTTGCTAAAGCAGGTGGAGGTATATTTACAAAGACCGCTGATATCGCTGCTGACTTAGTTGGTAAGGTTGAAATGGGAATTGATGAAGACGATCCTAGAAACCCTGCTGTTATTGCTGATAATGTCGGCGATAACGTCGGTGACGTTGCCGGAATGGGTGCTGACCTGTTTGACTCCAATGTTGCTGCTATGTCTGCTGCATTAGTTATGGCTACTGCTTTAGGAAAAAATAATGTTGTTACTGTTTTTGTTTACGCTGCAATAGGTCTTTTGGCTTCAATTATTGGAGTTGCAACTGCACGTATTGGTAAAAAGGGGGATCCCACCAAAGCTCTTAACAGTTCAACCTATGTAACAACAGGAGTTTTTGCTGTTCTTACAGCTCTGGCCACTGCCCTGTTTAATTTGGAATGGGCTATCTGGGGTGCTTCAATAATCGGTCTGTTAGTTGGTACAGTAATTGGTCTTGCAACCGACTACTATACTAATGACGATAAGGCTCCAGTCAGAGCAGTTGCTAAAGCATCTGAATCAGGCCCGGCTTTCACAATTCTGTCCGGATTCTCCTATGGATTAAAAAGCTGTCTGCCTGCATTAATAGGTATCGCACTATCAGCCTTATTATCATTCGTTATCTGTGATCACTTCCTGGGTGAAGGATACGGAATGTTCGGTATTTCCATGTCAGCAATCGGAATGCTCTCAATAGTTGGTATGATAGTATCTAACGATGCTTATGGTCCAATCGTTGACAATGCACGCGGACTTGCTGAAATGGGTGATTTAGGTGATGATGTTGTTGCTATAACAGACCAGCTTGACTCAGCCGGAAACACAGTTAAAGCTGTTACCAAAGGTTTCTCAATCAGTGCTGCCGGACTCACAGTTATATCTTTGCTTGGAGCTTTCATGAGCGAAGTTAATACTGCCGCTGTAGGCCTTAATCTTGTTGCAGCAGGTGAAAACTTTATTAATAACTTTGACATAATGGATCCAACAGTATTCTTCGGACTCATTGTTGGTGTTGCAATTCCTGCATTGTTCTCTGCTATGCTGATGCTTGGCGTTGACAGAAATGCACAGAAAATGGTTGATGAAATTCACCGTCAGTTTGATGCAATTCCTGGACTTAAGGAAGGTAAAGAAGGCGTTGTTCCTGAATATGAAAAATGTATCGATATTGCTACAGACGGTGCACTTAAGGAACTAATTCCTGCAGGTCTCATGGCTATTATTTCAACTGTTATAGTTGGACTTATTGGTGGAGTTAAGGCAATTGGTGGTTTCTTAACAGGTAATATTGCCTCCGGACTACTTCTCGCACTTCTGATGTCCAACGCCGGTGGAACTTGGGATAATGCTAAGAAATATGTTGAGGCTGGAAATAATGGCGGAAAGGGCTCTGTGGCTCATAAGTCAGCCGTTGTTGGTGACACCGTAGGTGACCCATTCAAGGATACTGCTGGTCCGTCAATCAATACACAGATAACAGTTATATCTCTGGTTGCTTCACTCTTAGCAGTAATCTTCTTAAAGTTCTCAATATTCTAAGATCTGCTGAATTAATGAACAACTGAAAATAATAATAAAAACAGGCCCGGGATACCATTCCGGGTCTGTTTTATTTTGAGGTTTGAGGTTTGAGATTAGAGGTTCGGGCTTGAGGTTTAAGGATAGAAGTTAGATGTTTGAGGCCGGAACCTTGGGTTCAAATTACAGAAGAACCATCCCCTGAGTTCTGTCCAAATCACAGAAGAACCGTCCCCCTGTATTCTGTCCAAATCACAGAAGAACGGTTCCCCTGTGTTATGCCTGTGTTATTCAGGTTTTTTTATTCTATCTAATACAGCCAGTAGAAACGCTGATATATAGCTTAGCACTACTGTAACAAGAATCTCTTCTGTTAACCTTGGTAGATAGAATACTGTGAATGCTACATTACTTAGCGTTGGTATAAACAGTTTCAAAATGAGAGTGTTTATAGTTGTTACCGGTATGCCCGCCATACCAAATGATAATAGTATCTTAAGATAATACTTGTGTATAGAAGCATCGGGCAATTTCTTCCGAACCACATGGTTAATAGCAAGTAATAATAACGCAATTACTGATATCAGGACTAAGCCCTTTGATATGAAACTCTGCTTTTCGCCCAGACTATTAAGAGCCAATGCAATAAATGATCCGGAAAAATGACTTGATATTATTACATTAATCAATCCCAGTAATCCAACTGAAGAAAATAAGATCCACATTGTATTACGAAGCTTTATTCCATCAGAATTCTTTACTGCTCTGAAAACCAAACCAACTATGACACCATCTAAAATCTGCGTAATAGTCAGAAGTGGAATAAATGCACCTTCAGGGCGAATTAAGTATGCCAGTATATCCACTATGCCCGCGGCAATACCGCCAAATACCGGACCGAAAAGAAGGGCAGGCATTCTAGAAAAAACCTGTGAGAATCCCACACGCATTCCAGTCGCTCCCATAATGTTCACCATGACACTTAGATTACGTGCTACAAGGGCAAGAGAAATAAGTAGAGCTGTCTGTACAATCTTGCGAATAGCTTGTGAATAGGGCAAAGATTTCTTTGCTTGTGTTACTTGACTTTTAATCACTTTACTCTCCTTTCTTTATCCGTACTGTTACCAAAAGAAAAAAGAATAAAGTAACAGCGGATGCAGTATTTGTACCGCGAACTATAATGTTCTTCGTTTGGGGACTCTACTCCCATTCCCCAACACTTAACGCACAAATACCTGTTCTGTTGTATTAACAATTATTTTTACCGAAATAAAATCGGCAACGAGTTCATTATATACCAGTAATAATTATTTGTCTATTATTTAGTTCGGTCTTTTTAACTCGCAACAATTATCTCTATCCTGCTAAAAAACCTATCATTTTATTTCGTCTTAATAATAATCCGGCTCCAGGTAAATATCTCCTATGTCAACGTCATCAGTCCAGCCGGTGGGAATTGTTATTCCATCATCCTCCGCAATTGACCAGTAACCATCAGCAGCTATCACCACAGCATAGGTTGCATCGTTTGGTATGTAATGGCATGCAAAGAGCCCGTCTGAACCTGTCTCGGCATAGGATAGCAGCATGCTATCCTGAGGATTATCAACAAAAGCTTCTATAGTTATGCCCTCATGCAGTACCACAAACATGGCACCGTATATTGGCTCTAATGTATAGGAATCCACAATTCTTCCGTATATGGAGATAGAATCTCTGCCCTCATATGGATCAACATCAATTATTGGGTCCTCCGGTACTGGAAGATTTGGTGATGCTCCTTGTTCATAGGCATTCTCTATGATAGCTATGGCCTGATTAATAGGCTTTAAGTAAAACATTATATCATTGTCCTGCCCAATAATCTTTGATGTTGGCACACCTATCATTTCGCCCTTTTGATTGATTGCAGTACCACCACTGTTGCCGTGGTTAACAACTGCATCTGTTTTTATCCAATCTATTTCTAAATCACCGTCTTCATCTATGAATCCTGATACATGCCCTGCAGTATATGTTATGGTCTCTCCACCTACACCGGGATAACCGAGAATATTTATATTATCTCCGAGCATTACATTATCAGAATCAGATAAAGTGGCAGGAACAAGCTTTAAGTCATCTGGCGAAACAGAGTTCCAATTAAGATCAGACACTATTTTTACTACTGCTAAATCTAATTCTTCTGCCCCACTGCGATATTGGGCTATATACTGGGGTTGAATATTCTTCTTGATATCGTCAGTAATTGCAATAGCAACATAACCTTCAGAATTATATAACCTTCCACTTTCACCTACACAATGAAAGTTTGTAAGAATATATCCTGCTTTGCTGACAATTGTGCCTGATCCCATTGCAATAACATTGAAGTTGTTATCTAATGTATACAGCTTAACAGTTGATCTTGCAAGCTTCTGAATACTTAATTCTGTTACAGGATCCTCAGGTGTGCCTGTGAGAGCTGGTGATGAAGGCGAAATAGTAGTTATATCCTCTCCATCTGCTATTCTTACATTTTGTTTAACACTCTTTGAGGAACGGTTGCCCGCCCTGTCATATGCGACCACATAATACTCATATTCTTCACCTGCAGATACATCCTTATCTGTGTACTGGGTAGATTCAGTATTAACCAGAATGGTATCATTTTTGAATACTCTATACTCATCAACGCCTACATTATCATAGCTCTCACTCCAAGCCAGAAATACAGAATCAGTGCTTTGGCTGGAAACTGTAAGCAATGGGGCTGTCGGAGGAGTTTCATCTTTATCCTTTGATGCGCAGGAGGTTAATATTGCCGACATCATGATTATGACGGCCAATACTGATATTAGATTAATATGATACTTATTCTTAAACACTCAAAACACTCCAATCTTATTCATAATAAATGCCGTCAGTTATTATTTAAAGCTATATCCCACATTGCTAAACTTATTACCATTGAGAACAAATGATTCATAGCCGGACGAAATAGTTATAATGTATAAATCATCTCCTGAAATTGTAAGAATGTCTCTGCCATATCCTATGCCGGCTTTTTTATCACTGCTATTAGATATATAACAGTAGTTAATTATGTAGGATTCTTTTCCTTGTGTGCCATGGAAATAACCATTCTCAGCCTGATAAAAACGGTAATTCATTCCCGACCTGATTGACCATGCTGCCGCTGCTCCTTGAAGCTTTTCTTCCTCTGATTGTATTTCAATACTCATCAAATCAGTCAATGGAAGCTTTCGTACAGTTATCGAATTAAGACCTACATCCTTCATTAAGTCTGAGGCTTTAAACAAATTCATATCATTATTATTTTCAATCCATTGATTCGGGTAATGTATTTCAATGTAGTCATCCACAGTAACGGTTTTGCTTTTTAACGCATTACTTGTGAACAATGTTCCTGCAACTAATGTTATAGCAAGGATTATCCAAACAGGCACTATTCCTGTTAAAGCCTTCTTGGGCTCAATGGAAGCATTGGACTTACTTCCTCCCTCCTTTTCATGACGGGAAGATATAGCAACCAACACACCAAATACAATTAAGGCTAATATAGCAGCTGGCAATAAACCTAAAATATAATTAACCTTAAATCCTTTTCTCACCACCGCATCCATAAGGAACTGACTTATAGCGTTAATTGAAGATGCAAGTATTACCGCCGTCGGAAGACGCAATATATTAAATCGGGCATTCTTGGACACGCTTAGAAAATAGCAGCTTAAGCCTGTAATGCTTGCATGGGAAAAGGTTTCTACAACCACAAGCACAGTAGCATTTGTCAGCATAGTTCCACCAGTCGATATAATAGCGTCGATGCTAGACATTGCTGCAAATCCCAGTCCTAATGCCGAACCATATATAATACCATCTATATTCTCGTCAAACTCCTTACTTGGATAAATACTGTACCGTACAGTCAGAAGCTTAATAGATTCCTGAATTATTGCCACCAGAATAATGGTAATAATCATCTTTCCCCCTATTGCTTCAAAACGGGTTCCTGAAGGGAACACCAAAGTTACCACAGGGGTATAAATTGCTTTGTGAACTAATGCACCCAAAATTAGTGTTTTGAAAACTAATCCCTTAGGCTCCGGATTGAGTCTATCCTGTTTATAAAATATACTCATCCAGAGTATGGGGGGAATCAATGCAATAATAAATGATATTATAGTCAAAATATCATTACTTAAATTATTGGTGTTAAATACTTTCTCAATAATGTAGGCAATCAGAACAATAAATAGCAAGCCGACAATCGAAATGAATGTTGAAAGCCATAAACTAAGTCTGGAGTTTTTCCCACTCATAAAAATACCTCCATAGAATTAATGATTTCGCCATAAATGACAAATGACCACCTTCTTTTGGTGGGCACCTCATCTTAGAGTGTAAGTTTATTACCTCTCAAATATCTTCTTAAATTTTAGCATAAAATGGTGGTAAAGTCTATCATTGTTTAGAAAGGCGGAAGCGAATCCATTATTAAAAGAGTTATATCATCTGAGGCTTTTGCACCAGTGAACTTTTTCGCGTCTTTGATTATAGCATCGGCAAGATAATCTATGCCAAATTTACTATAGTCGGAAATTATTGATTTTAGGCGTGAAAGTGAGTATTCTTCATTCTGAGAGTTTTTGGCGTCAACAAGTCCATCAGTATACAGTATCAGCTTATCTCCTGGAAACAGTAAGATCTGATAATTAACAAACTTAGGTTTCAAAATGCTTCCCAGTTTACATATAGCAAAGCCATCATTATCCAACTCCTGAATTGAACCATCAGGTCTTAACCTCAAAGGCACAGTGTTCAGACCACCAGAGGAATAGGAGAAAATTCCGGTTTGGGTATTAAATACTCCATAGAGCATCACAAAATACATATCATCGTTAAAGTTTGAGCTGTTGAAGGAATCGTATAAATGCTGTAAAACCATTGAAGGTATGGTCATCCCTCCCCCTTCGGTTTCCTCCATGAGAGATTGCAGCTTCTGAAAGGCAAAGATAGATAACATGGCTGCTGATATCCCATGCCCCGATACATCACCTATACAGATGCCGTATCTGGTTTCATCTATCTTTATGACATAATAAAAATCACCACTTAGTTCGTCTGCAGGAAGATATCCTACAGAGAAGGACACATACTCGTCCTTTGGAAGCTCCCTTGGCAGCATAGAAAGCTGAATCCCTCTTGCCAGGTCCTGATCAGCAATGAGCTTATCATACATATCCCGCAGCTCTTTAGTACGGCTTTCAACCAGCTTATCCATTTTTACCAGATCGTTCTCCCGCTTTTCTTTTATCTTGGATAAGAGCTTGTATGGGCGTCTGACACTGAATATGTATATTGAATAGAATAATATTCCGTATGAAACAGCCAGATAAAACTGACTTACTACTGTGCTCATGTCATACACCTGTCTTACATTTAATAAGGCAATCTCACTAAAAAGCATAATCAGTAAGGCACAGGAAAGGGTTTTGTTAACTACATCATTTTTCTGCTTGGAATTAATGTATATACGATAGAAAATATAGGAATACAACAGACAATCAAATAATACTACTATAGCACTTACAAAGGAGAGGGTTCCTTCATGGGTAAAAAACAGATTATTTATCTCTGGACTTTTTATCATTAAAACAGACAGTAGCAAGAACATTGTTGCACCTAATAATAAATAGCTTCTCCTGATGTTTACCTTATTCTTAGGCTCATAGGTGAACAAAATACTGAAGCATACACTGTTAACAAATCGAATAAGGATACAGGATAGAAATGAATCAAACAGGGCAACATCGTTAGTAATACCTAGTACCTTTATCCAATATAATAGACCACCACCAAGAAAAATATAGCCCATTATCAGTAACCGATTATCATGTGTTTGAGGATATGTATAATATGCAACGAAGAAAATGGAGAAGGAAATAATTAAAATAAAGATCTCAAAGAATCTGTGAACCGTCGTATTTTCAATTAAAAATGATGATAAATTAAAAGCGCTGTCTATCCCTTTTGAAATAAATAAGAAAACTATGCAAACCGCAAGGGTAATGAAGATGTGAATAAAGCGGTTGTAGACACCAAAAAAGGATTTCCTCGCCTTGACGAAATTCATTCTTTCCTCCCCGTAAGTACTTCTACATTAGTATACATAATGATTATCTGGGATGAACAATGTATAGATGGTATGTTTAGACAAATACCTTTACATTAGTATACATAATGTTTATCTTAAGCAAAATACAACTATTTTCTTTTTATTTTAACATATTTAGCCTGGTAAACACAACGCAGAAAAACAAAAATTAGTCGACAATTCTGTTTTTTAAAGCAAATACTGCCGCTTGGGTTCTGTCCTGAACATTTAATTTTCGGAAAATACTAGAAACATGGTTCTTGACAGTTTTTTCGCTTATGTAAAGGGCTTTTGCAATCTCCTTATTCAGCATCCCCCTTGATAATAAGTTTAGCACTTCCTTTTCTCTCCCCGTGAGATTTTTCTTCGGGTCATGAAGCAATCTTTTTACATTCTTTTTT
>JGI24711J26586_10000246_pt1 | contig 41708 bp, 33 predicted proteins | sample BioPla3DNA1_FD_26586 | JGI IMG/M metagenome (IMG submission 26586)
TCTAGGGCACTCATGAACTCTTCGTCTATTACATAAGCTTCATCGTCCCCTAATTCTCTTTCCTTGGCCTGTTGATTGAATCTATCTCTTTGAACTATTGGNTCATTTAACTCTGAATAGGCATTGCAAAGTTCTCTACCGAAAACAAAGCCTTCAAATCTTTCTGTAAAATCAGGATTTCCTCTCTTTTTCTTTGTAAGAGGTGAAATTTCTATAGGATAATCCATTATAAAGGTTGGTTGTATTAAATGCTCTTCAGCAAATTCTTCAAATAAGGCATTCAATATGTCTCCCTTTGTACAGTTCTCTAAATCCTTTTTAAACTGAAGATTCTTTTCTTTAGCAATAGCTTGAGCCTCTTCATCAGTTTTTATTTGGTTAAAATCGATACCTGCATATTCCTTAACTGCATCTACCATAGTAAGCCTTCTCCATGGAGGAGTAAAGTCTATTTCTGTTCCCTGATAGGTAACCTTCATAGTGCCATTTACCTTCTGACAAACCTCAGCTACAAGGTTCTCCATTATCTCCATCATATCGTAATAGTCTGCATAGGCTTCATAAAGCTCGATCATTGTAAACTCAGGATTGTGTCTTATACCTATACCTTCATTTCTGAAGTTTTTTCCCATGTCATATACCTTTTCAAGTCCACCTACTATACATCTCTTTAGATAAAGTTCAGTAGCTATTCTAAGATACATATCTATATCAAGGGCATTGTGATGAGTTGTAAAAGGTCTTGCAGCTGCACCACCAGCTATTGGTGAAAGTATTGGCGTTTCTACCTCTAAATAACCTCTGTTATCCAAAAACTCTCTTATAGCCTTAATAATTTTAGTTCTCTTAATAAAGGTTTCCTTAACTTCTGGATTGGATATTAAGTCAACTTCTCTTTGTCTATATCTTAAGTCTGGATCCTTCAGTCCGTGCCACTTTTCTGGCAATGGCTTTAGTGCCTTAGATATAAGCTGGAATTCTTTTATATGTATAGTTATTTCACCAGTTCTAGACTTGAAAACAAAACCTGTAACACTTATCCAATCACCTAAGTCAAAGGTTTTATATTCCTTTAATCCTTCTTCCCCTACGTCATCAATCTTTATATATAACTGAATTTTACCGTCTCTATCGTGAATATCAGTAAAGCCTGCTTTACCTTGAACTCTCTTAGACATTATTCTACCAGCTACAGTTACNGTTTGATTTTCTAGTTCATCATAGTTTTCCTTTATTTGACCAGATGTGTGGGTTCTATTTACCTTGTACACATCAAATGGGTCCTTTCCCTTTGCCTGAGCCTCTGCTAGCTTTTGTCGTCTTAGTCTAACCTGTTCGTTAAAGGCCTGTTCTTCAGCCTCTACGTTTATATTTGTATCCTCATTGGCCACTATGAAATCCCTCCTAAATTAATCTCTTCTGATTTCTAATATTTGAAATTTGCTCATTCCACCAGGAACAGCAACTTCTACTGTTTCTCCTTCTCTCTTACCTATAAGAGCTTTTCCAACAGGAGATTCATTTGAAATTTTATAGCTCATTGGGTCCGCCTCTGCAGAACCAACTATTGTGTATTCTACCTCTTCATCAAACTCAAAATCCTTTACCTTTACCTTTGAACCTACACTGACTACATCTGATGGTATTTCACTTTCGTCCACAATTGAAGCATTTCTTAACATATTTTCCAAGGTTATAATACGACCTTCAACAAAGGCCTGTTCATTTTTTGCTTCGTCATATTCGGAGTTTTCACTTAAATCTCCATAACCAAGAGCTACCTTTATTTTCTCAGTTATTTCCTTTCTTTTAACAGTTTTCAAAAACTCCAATTCTTCTTCAAGCTTTTTAACCCCTTCATAAGTCATTACATACTTTTTTACTTCGCTCATTTCTTTCTCCCCTTTATAATCATAACTACGAAATCATTAATCACATTAAAATTATTTACACTATTTATAACCGAAAGCTCACCAGTTAACTACCTGTAATCATTTAAAAGTTATTATAAATCAGCAATGCAATCATTGTCAACCTATAGTTAGCTAGAACGTTAAAAACAGTAGTATTATAGTTTATTATATATTTACACAAAATATTAAACTTATTCCTACAAATTAAATTTATATTTATAAGTATGGACTCATCTACTTAGGATAAAAGTTGTCTTTTGTAATTAGCTAATATTTTTATAACTTTTTCGCTATCTTCTTCTGTGTTTATTTGATTCTTAACTTCTATACAGTTTGGCATCCCCTTTATATACCAGGACAGATGTTTTCTCATCTCTCTCACAGCCTTATGTTCTCCATGATACTTTATTGCCAAGGTATAATGACTTATACATAAGTCTATTTTTTGTCCCCAATCTGGGTATGTGATAGTTTTCTTGTTGAGAGCATCTTCTATTTGCTTAAAGATCCATGGGTTTCCTAAGCTCCCTCGGCCTATCATGATACCATCACAGTCTGAAATCGCCTTTATTAGCTGGGCATCTTCAACAGTTTTCACATCTCCATTGCCAATAACCGGGATAGTAACAGCCTCCTTGGCTTTAGCTATTATCTGCCAATCTGCCCTGCCTTCATACATCTGCTGACGGGTTCTGCCATGTATGGTTAAGGCGTCTGCTCCTGCTTCCTCCAAAACCTTGGCAAAATCTACAGCATTAATATTATCATCAGTAAAACCTTTCCTAAACTTTACTGTTACAGGCTTAGAAGAAGCTTTTTTTACTTCCCTAACAATCTCCACTGCCAGTTTAGGATCCTGCATTAGGGCAGAGCCTTCACCGTTTTTCACTATTTTAGGGGCGGGGCACCCCATATTAATATCCACTAGACAAAAGCTATCGTCATTGTTGAACCTCTCACAAGCCTTAGCCATTGTATATGGATCACTGCCAAAAATTTGTACTGCAATAGGTCTTTCCTCTTCTGAAGTTTTTAGTAAGCTCTCCGTATTTTCGCTACCATAAAATAAAGCCTTGGCACTTACCATTTCACTATAAACCAAACCACAGCCCATTTCCTTGCACAAACCTCTAAAGGCTATGTCTGTAAAACCAGCCATTGGAGCCAAAAACACATTATTGTTAAATGTTAGATTAGATATCCTCAACAAGTTATCTACTCCTTATTTTTTTCGTATATTATTCTCAATCCTTCTAATGTGAGGTCAAAATTTACTTTATCAATACATTTAGAACCTTTTGCTATAAGCTTTGCTAATCCACCTGTAGCTACTACTAAAGGCACTTCACCATCATAGTCTTCCATTTCCTGTTTCATCTTTTTTACAATATAGTCTACTTGGCCAATATATCCATATACTAAACCAGCCTGCATACTTGTAACAGTATTCTTAGCTATAACTGTTGCTGGTTGTATTATTTCTACCCTAGGAAGCTTGGCAGCTCTTTCATAAAGAGCCTCTGCAGATATTTTCAACCCTGGACAGATTGCTCCTCCAAGATAATCCCCATTCTTTGTGACAGCACAAAAGGTAGTAGCTGTTCCAAAGTCGATAATTACCAAAGACCTTCTATATATTTCACGAGCTCCTACAGCATTGACTATTCTATCTGCTCCTACTTCTTTAGGGTTATCATATTTAATATTGATGCCGGTTTTTACTCCAGGCCCAACTATCAATGGTTTAAGCTTAAAGTATTTCCAAATCATATGCTCTAGACTATACATTATATTAGGTACTACAGAAGATATTATTACCCCTTCTACATCTGAAATATCCAATTTGCTCATATGAAAAAGATGTCCAACCATAACGCCGTATTCATCTGCACTTCTTCCTAGATCTGTGGATAATCTCCAATCGGCGATAAGATTCTTTCCATCATATGCACCAAGAACAATATTAGTATTGCCAACATCTACAACAAGTATCATAAAAACACCGCCCTTAATATAATTTAAAAGCAGCCTCCTAGCTGCTTTTAAATTNCCTATTGCTCAAACAATATAATTTTATCAACTAATTTTATTTTGTCAAGATACCAACAATTTACTTTACTACCTCTAATATCTCTCCTCTATTAACCTTATATGAAAGATCCTATNCAAGGTTAAAGAATCAGCAAATACTAAAACAAGCCTAAAATTGATCCATCAGGTAGAATATCCATTCTTTCTGCTGCAGGAACCTTTGGTAATCCTGGCATAGTCATTATGTCACCAGTTAATACTACAATAAAGCCTGCACCATTAGAAATTCTTACATCCACTACATTTACTATAAAGCCATCTGGCCTTCCAAGAAGTTGTGGATTATCTGATAGAGAATACTGAGTTTTAGCCACACATATAGCCTTTTTATCTAGCTTAAGCTCTTCCAAGCTCTCTATCTGCTTTTCTGCATTTTTACTGAACCTTACCTCAGCTGCACCGTATATTTCCTTAGCTATAATGTTCATTTTTTCTTTAATACTTAATTCTTGATCATATAAATATCTGAAATTAGGCACAGTGTTTTCTACCACATCTAGTACGGATTCTGCTAGATCAATTCCTCCATCTCCGCCCTTTTCCCAAACATCTGCTAGAGCCACCTTTACTCCTAAGTTTTTACAAAAATCTTCAATAAATTTAATTTCTTCTTTACTATCAGTAACAAACTTATTTATAGCTACTACCGGAGTAACTCCATACTTTTGGATGTTTTCTATTTGCTTCTGCAAATTCTCCACACCCCTAGCCAATGCCTCCACATCAGGAAGATTTAACTTATCCTTAGTTACTCCACCATGATGTTTTAAGGCCCTAATTGTAGCTACTATTACAACACAATTAGGAGTTAATCCTCCAAAACGGCATTTTATATCTAAGAATTTCTCTGCACCTAGATCTGCACCAAAACCTGCTTCAGTTACTACATAATCTCCAAGCTTTAAAGCCACTTTAGTAGCTATTATACTATTACAGCCATGGGCTATATTTGCAAAAGGACCTCCGTGTATAATAGCTGGTGTATGCTCTAAAGTCTGAACTAGATTAGGTTTTATAGCATCCTTCATTAGTAGAGCCATGGCACCTTCTACCTTTAAATCTCTACAATATATAGGTTCACCTTTAGTGTTATAAGCCACAATAATATTTGCAAATCTTTCTTTTAAATCCATCAAATCCTTAGCTAAGCATAAGATAGCCATAATTTCAGAAGCTACTGTAATCATGAAGCCATCTTCTCTTGGGAATCCATTTATCTTCCCTCCCAGCCCTACAACTGTTTGCCTTAGGGCTCTATCATTCATATCCATTACCCTTTTAAAGGTAATTCGTCTAGCATCAATATCCAAGGAGTTTCCTTGATGGATATGGTTATCTATTGCTGCACACAGTAAATTGTTAGCTGAGGTGATAGCATGAAAGTCCCCGGTAAAATGTAAGTTTATATCCTCCATAGGAACAACCTGGGAGTAACCGCCTCCAGCAGCACCGCCCTTTACACCAAATACAGGTCCTAGAGATGGTTCTCTTAAGGCTATGATTGCATTTTTCCCTAACTTACACAAGGCCTGGCCTAGGCCTACTGTAACAGTAGACTTTCCTTCACCAGCAGGAGTAGGATTTATTGCAGTAACAAGTATAAGCTTGCCGTCAGGTCTTTCCTTCCTTTTCTCTAAGACTTCTAAATTTATTTTACACTTATATTTTCCATATAAATCAATATCATCTTCTGTAAGCCCTATCTTTTCAGCTATATTNGTTATCTTTTCCATGGAAGCACTCTGTGCAATTTCTATATCATTTTTCATAAAGTATACCCCTCCTTATAGAATAANGATGACTTTCGTCATCCTTAAACAGTAGTATTGTATATCTCTTCAAATTCATTTCCTTCAAGCTTTTCTTTTTCAAGTAGAGCTTGAGCAACTGCATGAAGTTTATTCATATTTTCATCTAGCAATTTTAAAGCCTTGTTATAGGATTCATCAATAAGCCTCTTTATTTCCTTATCAATAACTGAAGCAACCTCTTCACTGAAGTTTCTTCCTCTACCAATGTCTCTTCCTAAGAAAACTTCATTGTGGTCTGTCCCTAAGGACATAGGTCCTATTTCTTCACTCATACCATATTCCATAACCATCTTTCTAGCTATGGCTGTAGCTCTTTCTATATCATTTTGAGCTCCAGTACAGATATCTTCTAAAGCTAATTTTTCTGCTGCCCTACCACCTAGTAAAACTACCATCTGGTCTAAAAGATAGTTTTTTGAAACGTGGGTCTTATCATCCTTAGGAAGGCTCATAGTATATCCTGCCGCCATTCCCCTTGGAATTATACTTATTTGGTGAACAGGGTCTGCATTTGGTAGAAGTCTTGCTACAATTGCATGGCCTGCCTCATGATAGGCAGTAATCTTTTTATCATATTCATGAATAACTCTGCTCTTCTTTTCTGGCCCAGCTACAACTCTGGTTACTGCCTCTTCTAACTCTTCCTGGCCTATAAACTTTTTATTGTTTCTAACTGCTAATAAGGCAGCTTCATTCATTAAATTCTCTAAATCTGCTCCAGTAAATCCTGAAGTAGTTTTTGCTAAAACATCTAATCTTATATCTTCATCAAGCTTTTTGTTTCTTGAATGAACTTTTAAGATCTCTTCTCTACCTTTAACATCAGGAGCAGCTACAACAATTTGCCTATCGAATCTACCTGGTCTTAATAAGGCTGGGTCAAGTATGTCTGGCCTGTTAGTAGCAGCTATTATAATTATACCTTCATTGATACCAAAGCCATCCATTTCAACTAATAGCTGATTTAATGTCTGCTCTCTTTCATCATGTCCGCCGCCAAGACCAGCTCCTCTTTGTCTACCTACAGCGTCGATTTCATCGATAAAAACAATACTAGAAGGATGTTTCTTTGCCTGCTCAAATAAATCTCTTACTCTTGATGCACCAACACCTACAAACATTTCCACAAAATCAGAACCGGATATACTAAAAAATGGCACTCCAGCTTCTCCTGAAACTGCCTTTGCCAGTAAAGTTTTACCAGTACCCGGTGGTCCTACTAACAGAACACCCTTAGGTATTCTGGCTCCCATATCAGTGTATTTTTTAGGTTGTTTTAAAAAGTCTACAATTTCAGCTAATTCTGCTTTTTCCTCATCAGCACCAGCTACATCAGCGAAGGTTACTTTCTTTTTGTCTGGAGAAGCTATTTTAGCTTTACTCTTTCCAAAGTTCATTACTCCTCTGCTGCCTCCACCACCTTGGGACTGCTGCATAAATAAAAACCAGAAAGCCACTAACATGACGATTAATAATATTGTAGGTAGATATTGTATCCAAAATGGAACACTAGTAGGTTTTGTATATGTTTCCTTAATATCATCTACATTGGGATACTTTGCTATTATTTGAAGTAATCTTTCATAGGGCACTACTGCCTGATACGTTCCCTTGTCTTTATGTTCGCCAGTTACGATCATTCTATCTTCAGAAATCTCCATAGATTTGAGTTTTTCTTCTTTATAAGCCTTTTCGAACTCATTAACAGTTAATGTGTTGGAGTTTCTCCCTTCACCCAATAAGGCAACTGCTGCAAAAACTACGACTATTAATACTACAAGCCAGAGTGTTGCACTCGAAAATTTCTTCAATTCTGTCCCCCCCTTTCAATAATGCTATTCTACTTGATACTATAAAATTGTATCACATAGGGTTTTTCTTTACAATAATTTTATTTCACCAAATTACTCTATCTCCTTTTAAAATCTGAATGACAAATACTTTTATTTTTACTCTACTATTACTGATATACTTCTTCCTTCAGTATACCAATGTAAGGTAGATTTCTATACTTTTCATCATAGTCAAGACCATATCCAACCAAGAAATGATCTGGCACTTCAAAACCTTGATACTTTACCTCTATCTCTACCCTTCTTCTTTCAGGTTTATTTAAAAGACATACAACTTCTATAGAACTAGGTTTCCTAGCCCTTAAGTATTCCAATAAATACTTTAAAGTAATACCTGAATCTATAATATCCTCTACTATAAGAACTTTTTTTCCCTCAATGTCGTAGTCTAAGTCTTTTAATATTCTTACTACACCTGAAGTCTGAGTAGAACTTCCATAACTGGAAACAGCCATAAAATCCATACAACAAGGTATAGTAATTGCCTTCATTAAATCTGACATAAACATAACTGAGCCTTTAAGAACACCGATAAGTACTAATTCCTCATCCTTATAATCCTGACTAATTAACCCTCCAAGCTCAGTTACCTTTTCATTTATTTTCTCCTCATCTAACAAGATTTCTTTTATGTCGTTTATCATCTAGTTTTCCCCTTTCGTAATTTTTATCTCTAAAATATTTCTGGTGTTTTTGGTAACTATGTATTTATTGCTTACTCTATGCCCTACTATCCAAGCTATCTCATCATCAAAACACAGCAGTGGCAATTTATTTCTTTCTTCCTTTGGAATCTTTAAATCTATAAATAAATCCTTTAATTTTTTGCTACCCTTCATTCCAAAAGGTGTAAACCTATCTCCCTCCTGTCTAGTTCTTATAGAAATATACCTATTAATTTTATCATAATCAAAGTACTTTTTATATGGGTCCTCTGAAAAATTCAACACTTCATTATTCTTAGTTTTCCTAAGACTTACTCTTATTTTTATCTCACTTACTTCTTTAACTACAGGAAGGTTTTGAGACTTTTCCTTATCAAAAATAAGAAGTTCATTTCTAAATTCATTAGTAGTTATATTATCCTGCTTCTTATAAAGATGGGTTTTTGAATACATATTTTCCACTATAATTCCTTCAGGCAAAGTTATCCTTTTACCAGTACCCATAGAAAAAAACTCGATAATTTCTTTTATATGTACTAATTCAATATTCTTCAAGTCTCCCTTTACTTGTCGGATTGCCTTTCTTAAAACCCTAGTTACAATGGCTTCATGCTCATTTAATAGTTGCTGATCCAAGATGATTTTCTCATCAGTCTTTAAACAGTATTGGTCATATTTTATAGCTGCAACATTTTCTAAATAGTCATGGTCTTTACTTATTATTTCCGAAAGTCTGTTTATAGTATTTAATATATCTTTGTTAAAATTCTCCTGTAAATAAGGAATTAACTCCAGTCTTATTTTGTTTCTATTATAGATCTTTTCAAAATTGCTTTTATCAATCCTTGCATTTAATTTATTAATCTGGCAATATTCCTCTATCTCTTGTCTAGTAAGTATTAAGATAGGCCTTATATATATTCCATCTCTAACAGGTCTTATACCTATTAAGCCCTCCATACCAGTGCCTCGTAAAATTCGCATTAATATAGTTTCTGCCTGATCATTGGAATTATGAGCTAAGGCTATTAAATTTGCACCTAGCTTTTCTTTCAGAGCATTAAAAAAAGCATATCTTGCTTCTCTACCTGCTGTTTCTGTAGACATGTTGTTAATTCTTGCCATTTCCTTGATATCTATTCTTTCCGAATAAAAATCTATATTAGCTTTTTTACAAAACTCCCTTACATATTCCTCATCTGCATCTGCCTCTGCTCCTCGCAAGCAATGATTTACATGGGCTCCGTATAATTTAATATTGTATCTTTCCTGAACTTCCTTTAACATATGTACTAAGCACATTGAATCAGGGCCACCTGAAAGAGCCACTATCACTTTATCACCATTTTGCAGCATCTTGTTTTCGTCAATATAATTTATCACCTTTTGCAGCAAAGCTCACACCTCGAATTATCTTACTTTATAGATACCACCTACAATAGATTATACCCAATGAATTTAAGTTTCTGTCAATATTATAATATATATTTTTATATTTGTCCCTTAATTCCTAAAATAAGACTGTTTTCATATCTAGTTATAGATTAAAACTAAATATATAAGGATGGCTTAACACCATCCTATCTTAAGAAGCAGAAACCTTTGATACTATTACAGTCATATCATCCTTAGCCTTACCATTATTTACTTCCTTAGCCCTATCTATAATTTTTTTAGCTATCTTTGAAATATCCTCTTCTTCATCCTCTTCCAAGTAGTTAAGAATCCAATTTTCCATTAAATCAGTGTTGCCTTCACATTCTAAAACTCCGTCGCTAAACATAATTAATAGATCACCATCCATAACCTTTTTCTGTGTTACATCTATATCTACCTTATCTAAAACCCCCATAGGCAGGGTTTTAGAGTTGATAATTTCTACCTTTCCAGCTCTCTTAATAAATGTAGAAACAGCCCCTACTTTCATCATAGTTAATTGACCTGTATAAGTATCAATATTGGCTATATCTAATGTAGAAAACTTTTCTTCCTCTGAAAACTTCATAGTCATTATGGAGTTCACTGTGTTTACAGCAACTTCTCTTGAAAAGCCTGCTGTCGCGAATTTTTCTATTAATTTTACCGCAGCCTTACTCTCCCCGCTTGCTTCTGGACCAGATCCCATACCATCACTTAGAACTACCATATACATACCATCCAAGAGCTTTCCATAACCATAGCTATCTCCATTTGAATTTTCCCCATGCTTGCACTGGCTTTCAGCGTAAGTTAATATTTCAAACTTTGGAGACTCTGCAAAAATCACTATGCTAAAGTCCCCTTGCCCATTCTCCGTATCTTCATAATGGCAAACACTCATATTTAAACCTGTAGCACTATTAATTAAAGGCAATAGTTTATTATTACAAAAATCTTTATTACAACTACTGCTCAATACTATTTTTATATTGAGCCTTCTACTTTTGTCTTCCATACAAAAGACATTTAAAAAATGTATGCCTGACCTATCTAAGGCTTTCTTAACCTTCCTTTCAGTCTGAGCTTTAAAAGCAATATTAGAGTCAAAATCCTCTACCATTTCCTGTATGGTTTGCCCTATATTATTTAAATGACTGGCAATTAGCTGCCTGCCTTCAACTAGTTTATTTCTCCAGATCTCCTTATTAATAAAATTATTTATAATATCTTCTGTGTTTTTTATAAGCAAAGATTTATTTATGCACTTTCTTTCTAGCTCCTCAGGAAAATCTTTTTTATTCTCATGGTAATTCTGAATCAACTCAGCAAAAGCTGTATATGTATAATATATTTCCCTCTTCCAACACATAGAGTTCATATTACAATTAGCACAAACCCTATCTGCTAAATTTTCAACTAAGGCACTACTTTTGTTTTTTAGTTGCAACTTATCATTATTAACTAAATTCTTAATAGTATAGGACATACTAAATAAGATATCTGAAAAACTACTTAATTTCTCAATAAATATTTGTCTTACAGCCTCAGTATGATTAGTATGAATTGCATTGTTCTTTTTCTCCCAATTAAATTCCTCTGCTAATTTACTATAAAACTGGTCTGGTATAGCCAATAAAATTACAGATGAAGCCAGGACCTCTATTAACCTTAAACCTAAATCTGAATCAGAGTATAATTTCAAAATAAAAAATGAGAATATAAATCCCAAGGCACTTAGTAATTTACTAGTTTCTCTAAATAATCCCACAGTAAAACCGCATAATGCGAATATGCTAATATTCATCACTAAATTATCCGTAGTCATCCCTACTATCAAACCTACTGCCACCCCAACAGAAGCTCCTGTTGAACAGCCATTTATGTAAGCAGATACTGCAACAAATACAAAGGTAATTACAGTCTGCAATGATATACCAAGAAAGGTTAGGCCCCAAGTGCCAGACATGACCAGAGCCATTACCATAGTTATGCTAATAATCTCTTCATTACTAAATACATGCTTGGTCTTTACCTTGTTTAGGCATAACATAGCACAATGGATAATATAATATACTGGTAAAGTGCATATCACTTCAAAAGCAGAAGAAAAAATATTACCACCTGCGGAATACAAAATTAAAACTATATTATAAGTAATGGATTCTATTAAAAGTATTACTAGAAAGACTATTAATCTTTTCTTCTTTTCCACATTTCTAAAATAGTAAGCTCCAAAAATTATAGTCCCTAAGCCCAAGATATAGTAGGGTACATTATCCACACTGTTAAGTATAGACAAATACCCTAACAAAGATCCACTAGCAGCTACTATTGGTGTATTATCCTCCCTGTTCATAACCACTGCAATAACAAAAGCTATACCAAAAGGCGCCCAATTATTAATTAAAATAACCCTGCTTATAAAAAAGGCCATACCAAAACAAGCTACTGCTCCTACATGCCATTTATACTTAAATACCCCTTCACTTCTTTGAACTCTTCTACTTCTTTTATATGATGTAATTTCCATACCATACTGCATTAAAATAACCCCCTGTCAATAAATTGCGCTTAAATTCTCTCTAACTACTTTTGACTATCCTTCAAGCCGCAGATTTATTATAGCAAAGGGCTATGTAAATATATGTCAGTTACTGTGATGAAAGGAATTTTTCATAGGACATCAATCTATTTTTATTTTTATAAATGGACATATGTACATATAATTGTAAAAATAAATTTTCCACAACATATTGGGCCCCAATCAATAAGCTTGGTATATGTTGTGGATAATGTGCCATATCTAACTTTATAAGCCTTTAATGTTTCCGTCATAATTGTCGTGTTAGCAGTATAATTAAGAGGATTTGATGAAAACTTTTAGTCATATTAAATCTTTCATACAAATTTTTCAAATACTGAGAATGATTTTTAAAGTAAAAAAGAACTCACTATTTAGTGAGTTCTTTATCTGGTAGCGGAAATAGGACTTGAACCTACGACACTTCGGGTATGAACCGAATGCTCTAGCCAGCTGAGCTATTCCGCCATATGGTAGCGGGGGCAGGACTTGAACCTACGACCTTCGGGTTATGAGCCCGACGAGCTACCAACTGCTCCACCCCGCGATATTAAGTGCTGAAGACCGGAATCGAACCGGTACGGTGTGTTAGCACCGCAGGATTTTAAGTCCTGTGCGTCTGCCTGTTCCGCCACTCCAGCGTATTGTTGAATTTTATATTATATATATGGTGGCGGAAATAGGACTTGAACCTACGACTCTTCGGGTATGAACCGAATGCTCTAGCCAGCTGAGCTATTCCGCCATGTGGTAGCGGGGGCAGGACTTGAACCTACGACCTTCGGGTTATGAGCCCGACGAGCTACCAACTGCTCCACCCCGCGATATTATTGGTGCTGAAGACCGGAATCGAACCGGTACGGTGTGTTAGCACCGCAGGATTTTAAGTCCTGTGCGTCTGCCTGTTCCGCCACTCCAGCAGTTGTCGGGAATACTATTCCTTAGCGACATAGATTATTATATATGATGGTTGCATCAATGTCAACTGTTTTATTAGGTTTTTTTTTGGCAATTCAAGTATGAATATAATGGAATTAAACAAGCTGTCCCCAAAATTTAAAGACAGCTTAATATCTCTACTTTTTTGCTATTAACTTCTTCGGCTATACCCTCTTCCCCTGGATTCCTGATGTCTCTTAAAGTCCTGCTGTCTTTCTTCACTGTCTTTAAGAAATCTTGACATTATATCTTCAAAATTTGAAGTATTGCTTTTATTCCTTTCATTGGACCAATCAATTTCTGCTGGTCTAACAGATTTCTTTGCTGGCATAGCTTGCTTTATTGATAAACTAATTTTGCCATTCTCATCTACAGATATTACCTTAACTTTAACCTTATCCTGTTCTTTCAGATGCTCTCTGATGTCTTTTACAAATGTATCAGCCACTTCAGAAATGTGAACCAATCCTGTTTTGCCTTCTACTTCGACAAATGCTCCAAAATTAGTAATGTTAATTACTGTACCTTCTATAATGTTTCCTGCCTTTAAGGTCATATTAAAAAGACTCCTCCTTAAAAATAAATATGTTTATTTAAATAAAAAATTTAAACTATACTATTGCCCTTCAGGTAACGACTTAATAGGAGTCTCATTTTCTTTTATATATCCCAATCTTTCTCTGGCCCGTCTTTCAGCAAATCCCTCTGGATTACTTTCATACAACTCCAGCTGCTCCCTTAATTCTTCTTCCTGATCCTTATCGGCTTTAAGCTGTTGAATTCTTTTAGCTTCTTCTCTATTAAGCCTTGCTGCCACAAATTGCTGCCTTACAAAAACAATAGCAAAATATGATGCAAGCAACACAATAAAAAAGGATTTTATATTTAACTTCTTTTTTTTCATAAGCTACTTTCTCCTTTTTTTAAGATATTATAGGCTTTTAAATCTATTGTAATTAGGTTTTTAGTTTTATTCAAGTGATTTTCTTGAAATTAATTTTATTTTTTTAATCCAATTTTGTAAAATAACCACCTAAAGGGATATATCACTATATTTATAATTATTCTAAAGAACTTTGAAATGTTACAAATTAGTGTGTATTGAATTTTTCTGAAACTTTTACTAACTATCTTCATATATAAATATACACCAAAAACCATCCATATGTAAACATATACACCCATAACTGCTTGATTAGTATAAAGAAGAAAAACAAAGATCAATATCCCAGCTAAGATCCAAAACAAAATATCTTCAATTACAATTAATAGCTTATGGATATTTTCAAACCCTCTAAAAGTCCTATAAAAATCAAATAAAAATCCTGTTAAGATTCCAGCTACAATACTGTACAAAACAAGCCTCGCCTGCATTATCAACGGAATAACCATATATTATATACCTCTACCTAAATAATTTTGACAGAATACTTTCTTTGTCTTGCTTAGCTTCTGAGCCGGTATATGTAAAGGAATCTACCATACCTATAATCATTACCTCACCGTTTTGTACATCTAATTTATTCATTTTTAGTCCGCTTCCTTTAATGGTAAGCATCCCCAAACTGGTATTTAACAGTATTTTTTCTTCATTGAAACTTATAACTTCCATGACACCAGTTAAAAATAATCTTTTTCGATTTTCGAGGGTTATATTGCTTTTCTTTTCTTCTATTCTAACCTCTTTCTTAACTTCCACAGGCCATCCCTCCTACCTAATGATAATATATGAATGAGCCTAGGAAGTTATTACAAATACTAAATTCCTTTATTTAAATTTATTGGTCCTTATCTTCTTCACCTTCTAAGATTTCGTACATAGTTTTTGCATCATCTTTTCTAACATGGTCTGCTATATTGGTAATTCTCGCCTTTAAGGTCTTTGCCGCAAACTGTATTTCGATTATATCATCTACTTTTACATCTGTGCTGGCCTTTGCTACCTTACCATTGATAGAAACCCTTCCACCTTCACAGGCCTCTTTAGCTACAGTTCTCCTTTTTATGATCCTTGATACTTTTAAATATTTATCTAATCTCATAAAGTCACACCTCTATCTATTTAATAAGTACAATACTGTTTTTAATGAGAACTTAATGATTCTATATGTATAAAGCCCGGACTACGCCGGGCTTTAAATTACTTTAGAACTTTTTCTTTGAACTCTTTACCTGCTTTAAATACAGGTACTACAGTTGCAGGAATGTGAATTGGTTCTTTTGTTCTTGGATTTCTTCCTTCTCTAGCTGCTCTTTCTCTAGCTTCAAAAGTACCGAAACCAACTAATTGAACTTTTTCACCGTTAGCAAGTGCTTCCTCAATACTTTCTATAAATGCCTTTAAAGCTGCTTCTGCGTCCTTTTTTGTTAACTTACTCTTTTCAGCCATGCTTGAAATTAACTCTGCCTTGTTCACTTTTAATTTCCTCCTTAAAATACAGTATAGATTATCAAGTTACACAATAAGTGTTAACTTGTTGGAATCAGACATATTACTGCTTTCATGATTCTAGAACTTATTATATATCTATTTATTCTGTTAGTCTATACCTTTAGTTAAAAAAAGTCCTATAAATAGATATTTTTTGATAATTTTTGTTTGCTAGCCTGCATAAAAGCAACCAATCTCTAGCTTTTTTACTATATTCAACGTTTATTTCTAAATTCCTTCTTTAAATTATAACTTTTTATAACTTTTTTATTGTTTTCTTAAGTTTTTTGCCTTATTCCACAAGTCATCCATTTGTTTTAATGTCATATCTTCCAATTTTATCCCCTTTTCTGTAGCAGCTTCTTCTATAAATTGAAATCTATCAATAAACTTCTTAGTAGTATTGTTTAGAGCCTCTTCAGGATTTAATTGTAGAAATCGACATACGTTTACTACAGAAAAAAGTAGATCACCCATTTCTTCTAGTATTCTTGCCTTACTTTCTCCATTATATACCTCTTTAAGCTCCTTAAATTCTTCTAGAACCTTATCAAAAGCATCTTCTACCCTGTCCCAGTCAAATCCTACCTTTTTTGCCTTACTTTGTACCTTCTCCGCTCTCATCAAGGCAGGTAAGTTCTTTGCTATATGCTTCATTTCTTCTGTTAGGCTACTTATTCCCTGTTCCTGTCTTTTTATATCTTCCCAATTATCCAATACTTGTTTTGAAGTTTCCGCAGTAGTATCTCCAAATACATGAGGATGTCTTTGTATCATTTTATTGCATATACCTTCTATAACATTGTTTATTGTAAAATTTCCTTCTTTTTCTCCAATTACACTATGGAATACTACCTGTAAGAGTACATCTCCCAATTCTTCTCTTATTTTTTCTTCATCTTCTTCGTCGATTGCTTCCAGAACTTCGTAACATTCCTCTACCAAGTACCTTTTCAAGGATTCATGAGTTTGTTCTTTATCCCAAGGACAGCCATTCTGACCTCTTAGCTTTTCCATAATATCTATAAGATCGTAAAAATCCTTATTGTTATCTAGATCTTTAGGTATATATATTGAAGTCAAATAATCAATATCAGCCTGCCTATCTATTTCGTACAGGGCCATTGGTCTGATGGTCTCTTGCCCCTTTATGCCAGCAGCTCTCACAAAATATACCTTGCTATCATCTTTATAGTAGGATGATAGGGCTAGTTTTACTTCAGAAGCTATGTATTTGTCGTATACTTGAGTTATTATTGTTCCTATTCTCTTATCAAAAATATGATCCTTGCATTCAAAGGCATCTACTATTTTTAGCCCCTCAATAGGGTCTAGTTCTAATCTCTCCATAACCACATCTACGAAGCTTACTGCAGTAAGCACTTCAAAGTCAATGGACTTGTCTTTGCAATGGTCCACCAGAATCCTGACAGACTTTTCCGCCACAAAAGGATGGCCAGGCACTGCATAGATCAAATCTCCATGTTTTTCATGGTTATGGATTAAATCTTCAGCTATAAAATTATAAACCTCATCAAAAGTCTCAAACCTTTCATAAGCATTGTCATAAGTTTCAAATTTTATACCAAGAGATTCTATATACTGAACTGTAGGATGCTTTTCAGTTCGCAAATATACCCTATTTGTTTTTTTCAGAGCTTCAATAGTTCCCATGGTTAATACTTCTGGCGCCCCAGGACCTAATCCTATAATCTTAATCATCTGTTAAACTCCTTTAACTTATTTTTTCTCAACCTCTAGCAAACTTACTTTTCACATATTTATAATCAAAGATACCAAATAGGAAGATCAAAATCATATAAACAATACCACCTAAGGCTATAGAGATAAAGACACCTAAGGTGTTACTCATTGTACTATTATAAACATATTGATAAGTAAAAACAACACTTAATATCATAAAGACCGCTGAATAAGCAGGCTTAATAAGAGTATCATAATAGTTAATTTTCACGCCAAGTTTAGCCTTTAAAGTTATTAAATTTGCAACAGAGGTAATAATATAGGCTACCATACTTCCCACAATGGCCCCGTAAATATTTATAAAAGGAATAGGTACTAAGACTGCAGTAATAAGAATCTTGCCAATACAGCCTATCAGCATATTTTTTATAGGCTCCATATAGCAGCCAGTGCCTTGTAGAATAGATGTGGTACTCTGAGTCACTATTATAAAAGGCAGGGTGTAGGCTGCATATTGCAGGATCTTAAACCCTTCTGCATGTCCTGGAAACAATAAGTTTAAAATAGGTGCAGACAAAAAAGACAAACCTAGGGTGCAAGGCAAGGCTATAACCATAGAAACCTTCATTGCCATTTCAACCTTATTATCAACTTCTGCTTTTTTATTTAAGACAAAAGACTCTGCTATAATGGGCACTAAAGATGAACATAAGGCTGCAGACACGGTTAAGGGAACATTTATTAGGACCATAGCTTTCCCTGTTAGCTGACCGTATAGTATAGCCGCTTCTTTAAATGTATATCCTGACCTCAAAAGTTGTTGTGGCACAATTATTGAATCTAATAGATTCATAATAGTTCCTACCGCCGCCCCCAAGGAAACAGGAATTGCTATATGTAAAAGCTCTGTAAGTATAGTATCGTCCTTTTTTACTTTTTTAATCTTAAACTGCTTTTTAGCTGCCAAATACTTTATGAAAAGATAAAGAAAACCTGCTATTCCACCGGCAGCTGCACCAAAGGCCGCTCCCCCTGCAGCGTATTCTATACCTTTAGGTAATAAAAGAAAGGCTAAGCCTACTCCAAAGACCACTCGTCCAATTTGTTCAATTATTTGGGATACTGCTGTATGTGTCATAGTTTGCATCCCTTGAAAAAAGCCCCTAAAAACACTCATTAATGATATGAAAACTGGTGCTGCGCCTATACCCATCAACGAATATACTGCCTTCTTATCCCATTTAAAAAAACTGACCAATTCCCTTGGGAAGACTAAGAAGACAACGGAAAAGCCCCCTCCCAATATCAACATTGTAAGAAAAGCCTTTTTTATTACTAGTAGAATAGAGCCTTCATCATTAAAAGCATTTCTTTCTGATACCATCTTAGATATAGCCACAGGAATACCTGAAGCAATACCTATAAAGAACATATATAATGGATAAGACATTTGATAATAACCGATACCTTCATCGCCAATAAGCATAATAAGGGGCCAACGGAAAAAGAGACCTAAAAACTTTGCAAAAACTCCAGCAATACCCAGAATTAAGGTTCCCTTAATTAATGACTGTTTTTTCATAATACTCCTCCATCTAAAAATTAATTAAACATTAAATAAAAATTTAGAACTATAAAATTCTTTATAGTTCTAAATAATTTAAGGTCTAATTATTTCTATTTGTACTAAACAGTCATTATTACAATGATATTTTTGTTTTTCATGTATAATTTATGGATTTAATGGTCATAATTCAGATGGAGCAAAATGGTTGATAGATTTTCCTAGATTTCTATTGTTCCATTTGCTTTCCTAAGAAGGCAGATGCAGTTTCAGCTAGCTTCATTTCTAATTCTCCAAACTTTTCCCCATTTTGTTTGGATAATATTATGACAGCTCCAATTGCATCTCCTTCTGCCAATATAGGAGAAATCACTGCAGCAGTATACTTTCCTTCTACTTCCTCATCCTTGTATAAAGATATTAAATTACTTGCAGCTTCATCTAGTATTACAGCCTTTCTATCTTCCATTAATTTTTCTAGTTCATCGCTTACTCGTTTTTCTAAGTATTCTTTCTTAGGGGCACCACTCACAGATATTATTGCATCTTTATCTGCGATTAGCACTATATGTCCAATTGCCTGTTGCAAAGATTCTGCATATTCTTTTGAGAAATCGCTCAATTCTCCTATAGGAGAGTACTTTTTTAAAATTACTCCGCCTTCTCTATCAGTGAAAATCTCCAATGGATCGCCTTCTCTGATTCTTAATGTCCTTCTGATCTCTTTTGGAATTACAACCCTACCAAGATCATCTATTCTTCTAACTATGCCTGTAGCCTTCATTTATTACCCTCCTTTGTTTAAATTTCATATATTCTACTTCCATTAATATTATCTTTCTTAAAATGAAATTTTATGCACTAATAAAGGTTATTATTTGTATTGCAATTACTAGAAATGCAAAGTTAGAAACAATTTGTAAAAGAGCAGCGTCAAAATTGACGCTGCTCTTAAATTAAAATATATTTTTCTTTAACTTACTTTCGTATAATTTAAAACCTTTTTCTTCTTTCCACTTTGCTAGCTTTGTAGCAAATTCAGAACTTCTCTTATTTGCTAGAAGTCGTTCCTTGATACTATCCTTTACTTCCTCTACAGGTGTAACCTTAGTATCTTTAACTACATCCTCTGCTTTGATTATCTCCCAACCATTAGCTGTTTTAACAGGTTGAGATATTTGTCCCCCATGNAATTCCTTTGCCACCTTCATAAAAGCTTCATCAAAAGAAGTGCTGTCGTACTCTATATATCCTAACAAACCTCCATAGTTCTCGGAACCATCCTTATTATGTTCCTTAGCTAGATCTTCAAATTTAGCATCTTTTTTTAACTTTTTTCTAATTTCCTTAGCATTCTCTTCTGTATCCACTACAATGTGATATAGCTTGGCACCAGGATTAGTAGTGTAGGAGGCCACGTTAGTTGTATAGTAGCTCTTTATTTCTTCTTCACTTACAGTTATATTTTTAGTAACTTCATATTCAACCCTGCCTGCAATTACCAAGTCTGTGCTGTATCTTATATCTTCCCTATAACTATCCTTTAAAGAGTCTAAAGTATAGCCCATACTTTCAAGGCCTTCCTTAAACTTTGTGTCATCATTATCAAAATACATTTCTTTAGTTATATTTACTTGCTTTTCAACCTCAGCCTCTATGTTATCAAGGTTTGGTATAATACTTTCATAATTTTCTTTAGCTACAATATTAAGAAGCTTCCATTCTGCTACCCTTTCTAACATATTAACATAGGAGCTTTCTAAAGCCTTCTTAGCATCTTGGCTAGTAAGATCACCATATTGCTGCTTTATCAAATCTTCATTGCTCTTCATTTGTTTTTTTACATCAATAAGTCTAATCTTTTCCTCGCCAACCTTAGCAACAACTGTGTTTTCCTTACCAGCTTCAGTTTTTACAATACAACCGGATGCAGAAAATACAAAAAGGCTGGTTACTAATATGCTAACTATTTTTTTAACCTTATTCACGTACATTCCCCCACTCAATATAGTCTTTTTTCATTATAAACATTTTTGCAAATTATTTCAATTAATATTTTCTTTACCTTCATTTAATTGTAAAAGATAATGGAGCATTTCTTTAAAAACTCCTAGCAAGTCTTCCTTTTTAGTATTCTGATTTTTATAGGCTATAGCTGGCCTATCTCCAAGCTTGAAAACTATTTTTTTGCTATACTTCTCCAATAAGGCCCTTATCATTACATCTTTTAACTTGCTTTTGTCTTTAAAGTAAAAGTAAACTTCATTACCCTTTTCTTTTATTTCAATAATGCCCACTTTCCTGCCTAAGCTTCTCAAATAGGCAATATTCATAAGATTATAAACTGATTGAGGTATATCAGAGAATCTGTCCTCCAGTTCATCCTTAACCTCCATAAAGTCATCAAATCCGCTTATTGCTGCAATCTTCTTATAAATTTCTATTTTTTGAACTTCATCTAAGATATAAGTAGCCGGTATATATGCATCTATATTTAATTCTACAGTAGTTTCTATTACTTCTTCTGTAACTTCACCCTTTATAAGCTTTATAGTTTCCTCTAACATTCTGCAGTATAAATCGTATCCTACTACTGACATTTGACCATGCTGAGCAGAGCCCATCATGTTACCTGCCCCTCTTATTTCTATGTCCCTCATAGCTATTTTAAAACCAGACCCTAGCTCTGTAAAGTCTTTTATAGCCTTAAGTCTTTTTTCTGCTACTTCAGAAAGAATTTTATCCCTTCTGTAAGTAAAATAGGCATAGGCTATTCTATTGGAACGTCCCACTCTTCCTCTAAGTTGATATAGTTGAGATAATCCCATTTTATCTGCATCATATATTATCATGGTATTAACATTCTGAATATCAATGCCCGTCTCTATTATTGTGGTGGCAACTAGAATATCATATTGGTTGTTCATAAATTCAACCATAATCTTTTCCAGTTCCCTCTCCGTCATCTGCCCATGAGCCACCGCCACCTTGGCCTCAGGAACAAGCTCCCTTAGACCATTTGCTATACGCTCTATATCTTCTACTCTATTGTAAACAAAAAACACTTGACCATCTCTTCCCAATTCCCTTAGTATAGCATCTCTGATTAATTGTTCATTATACTCCAACACATAAGTTTGAACAGGATAACGTTCTTCAGGAGGCGTTTCAATTACACTGATATCTCTAACACCTGTAAGAGACATATGCAAGGTTCTTGGTATTGGCGTTGCAGTTAATGTTATTACATCTATGTTCTTTTTGAAATTCTTAATTTTTTCCTTGTGCTTAACTCCAAATCTTTGCTCTTCATCTACAATTAATAGACCTACATCTTTAAACTCTACATCCTTCTGAAGTATTCTATGGGTACCAACCAATATATCCACTACCCCTGCTTTCACATTCTTAAGGGTTTCTCTTACTTGAGCTGCTGTTCGAAATCTGCTCACCATATCTATACGAACTGGAAAACCTGAAAATCTTTTTATCATGTTACTGTAATGTTGCTCAGCTAATATAGTTGTAGGCACTAAAAAAGCCACTTGCTTTCCATCCATTACTGCCTTAAAGGCTGCTCTTAGGGCTACCTCTGTCTTGCCATAGCCTACATCTCCACAAAGCAGTCTGTCCATAGGTTTATCAGATTCCATATCTGCTTTTATTTCCTCAAGGGAAGTAATTTGATCAGGCGTTTCTTCATAAGGGAATTCTTCTTCAAATTGCTTTTGCCAAACAGTGTCTTTACTAAATCTATATCCCTTTACTATAGACCTGGAAGCATAGAGCTTTACTAAGTCCTCAGCTATTTCATTTATAGATTTTTTCACCTTAGCTTTAGCCTTGGACCATTCATTACCGCCTAATTTGTTTATTTTAGTGGTCTTACCTTCGCCACCTATATATTTCTGTACCATGTCCAACTGATCAACGGGTACATAAAGTTTATCGTCACCGTCATAGCTTAATTCTAAGAAGTCCCTCTTCAAACCCTGGACTTCTAAATGCTTTATTCCTTTATATACTCCTATACCATGATTGGTGTGTACAACGTAATCCCCAGGTCTAAGCTCTGTAAAACTTTTTATCTTGATTACACCTTTCTTTAAAGTAGCTTTTTTTCGACTTTTCTTCTTAGCTTCGCCAAAGACCTCTTTATCAGAGATAACACTAAGCTTTAACTCTGGAAACTCATAACCCTTTAATTGATTACCGAAGGTTATTACAAGCTCACCTTCTTTAATATCACCTACTACATCTCTATATACACTTTCTATTCCTTGCTCCTTCAAGGTCTTTACTAGACGTTCTCCTCTTGGTCTTGTTCCTGACAAGATTACAGTCTTATATCCTTTACTTTTTCTATTTCGAATATCTTCAATTAATAGATCCAGTTTCCCTTGATAATTGTGCAAGGTTATTTCAGATAAATGCAAGGTAGTTCTAGGTAACAATATTTCCTGCCTCTTAGCCATAGAATTTAATTCAATAACTTTAGAAGCCTGAAGCTTACTAATGACGTTATCTTTCTCAATAAGCAACTGTCCTTGTTTAGGTAATACTTCCCCCCTTTGAACAAAAGAGCTGTATGTATCCTCAAATTCAAAATACATACTATCAAGCTTTCCCTTGCAACGTTGAATATCATCTACTATTATAATGGAATCTCCTATATAATCGAAGAAAGTAGAAGGTTTTTCGTAAAAATAAGGAATAAAACTATCTATTGTTTCAAAAGTCCAATTTTCTTTTAATGATTCTAAATTCCTCTTAGTAATATCATTGATCTTATCATAAGCTTCTTTTTCCTTATTTTTTTTGAATCTAGAAAGCATGTCCGTTAGGTCTTCTTCAATCCTTTTGTAACCCTTATCAACATTTTCTTTTTCCAAAATAATCTCTTTTGCAGGAAAGACCTCTATGGATTCTACCTTATCTATACTTCTTTGAGATTCTGTATTAAAGCTTCTGATTGAATCAACTTCATCGCCAAAAAGCTCTATTCTATAGGGGGCAGAAGCTATTGGTGAAAATAGATCTAGAATTCCTCCCCTTATGGAGAATTGACCCTTACCGTCTACCATATCCATTCTTTCATAGCCGCACTGCACTAGCCTATAGGCTAGTTCTTGCAGGTTAATTGTATCCCCTACAGAAATCTTAAAGTCATATTTTTTATATAATTCAAAAGGTGTATATACAGGTGCAAGAGCCTCTACGGAAGTTACTATTACCTTCCTTCCTGGAGCCATCATCTCTTTTATAACCTTCAGCCTTTCCCATCTTAAATCGCCAGAAACTGCATAGAGATTATAAAAAACGATTTCCTTGGAGGAAAAGTAATATACATTAGGTATATATAAATTTAAATCTTCATATATAGCCCTACCTTCAACATCACTATTTGTTATAACAAAAATATTCTTCTTGCTTTCCTGGAAAAGTCCATTGATTACATATGCCCTGGCTGATTCAGACAATCCATAAATCGCTGCCGGGTATTTGTTACAGGACAGATCTGATATAAATTCTTTAAACATGGAGTTCTTTGTTAAATTCTCCATTAGTCCTTTCAGTCTCATACTAACATACACCATCCTAAAGATTCTTTTATATTTTAAAACTATTATACTTATTCATTGCTTCATCTGTTCCCTTAGTTATTATTGTTTCTACTGCAAGGAAAACGATCTTATATGTTTCCAGTAACTTTTCTTCTTCCTCTTGGCTAAAACTTCCGAGAACATGATTAACCCACTCTCCTTTAGGCTTCCCAATTCCTATTTTTATTCTTGGGAATTCCTCTGAGGAAAGATGGGCTATAATATTTTTTATTCCATTATGGCCACCGGCACTTCCTTTAGGCCTAATTCTCAATCTACCTATCTCAAGACTCATATCATCGTAAATAACTATTACCTTTTCAGTAGGTATTTTATAGAACCTAGTAATTTCAGCTACACTTTCTCCACTGCAGTTCATAAAAGTCTGGGGTTTTGCTAATATGATTTTTTTCCCATTAATACTAGTTTCTCCATATACACTTTTAAATTTTGTCCTACTTAGACTTATTTTATACCTGTCCGCTAACAAATCTACTACTTGAAATCCTACATTGTGCCTTGTCTTTTCATATTCACGGCCAGGATTACCTAATCCAACTATCAAGTACAATTCTGCTCCTCCTTTATGCACCTTTCACTTTTCTAACATTATATTATCTTATATGATTTAATTTTAAAAGTAAACAGAATAAAAGTGGCTAAAAAGCCACCTAGATATCAAAAAGTAAGAATAAATAAACTTAGCTATTCAATTTCAGATATTCTTATATCCACATCAAAAACTTTTTCATTTCGCCAAACCTTACAGGTTACCACATCTCCATCTTTAAAAGTATCTTCCATAGCCATAAATTCTTCTTTAGAACTTATCTTTTTCCCGTCAACCTCAATAATTATGTCCCAATTCTTTATTCCTGCTTCTTCTGCACCAGAGTCTGGAATTACATTCACTACATAAAAACCCTTTATAGCCTTACTCCCCACATTATCTACTGTTGCTCCTTCTATTCCAAAACCTAATCTAGGGTCTTCAACGGTATCATTTATGGCCTTAATAACTTTTTTCACTTCATCTATGGACACTGCGAAGTTCATACCTGATAAGGGATTTATACTTGAGCTTATTAGTCCTATTACCTCCCCTGCCTCATTACACAATGGACCTCCATTACCTCCTGCATATATTTCCGTATCTGTTTGAAAGATCCTGTATGTAGTTTCCTTACCAGTGCTACTATCCTTAACTTTTACTTTTCTATTAATTGAACTAATTACTCCATTAGTAATAGAACTGCCATATTCCTGACCAAAGGGATTCCCTATAGCCACAGCCACATCACCTTGTCTTACTCTAGCCGCTTCGCCAAACCTTGCCACAGGAAGATCCTTTGCATCTATTTTTATAACTGCAATATCTGAATTTTTATCCACCCCTACCACTTTTGCCTCAAAAGGATTTACTGTGTTAAAAGGTAATTTAACCATTACTTTATCAGCACCTTGAATTACCTGGTAGCTGGTAACTATGTACCCATTAGATGCAAAAATTACTCCTGATCCAGAATAACTATTTATAGTCTCATCAAAAAAGTTGTCAGCATTATTAGAAATTCCCACCACTGTAGGTCCTACCACTTCTGCCACTATATTGGTTACATTTTTAGGTATTACGCTGTAGGAGGACTGGTGGGNCTCCCCTGAAGTATAAATTCCACCACCTGGTATATAACTAGGTTTTTCAGTAAAATTGGCAGCATATTTTTTTTCAATTAATATTGTTGCTGTAGCAGCTCCTGATAAGGAGGCAACAAGAATGAAAACTATTCCTTTTAAAGCTGCTTTTATTTTTGTTTTTCTCTTATTATTTCTAAAATTAATTTTTCCGCTGCTGTGATTCATTGTAGCCTCATCACCCTGTTCCTTATCTTTATGGGAGCTACTATTATTACCTTCATAGTCCCTACGTATGTCTGCAAGGTTTTCTAAAACTCTAGTAGTCCTATTTGCATAATCATTATTAAAATCTTTATAAAAATTACTCATGCAGCTCCCTCCTAACTAGAATAAGCTATCCTTTTCTTAGGGTAAAATAGAAGGTTACACCTTCCTTTTCTCCACTTTCTACCCATATATCTTCACCAAGTTGAGTAAGAATATTTCTAACTATAGGAAGTCCTAATCCAGTACTAACCTTTGAAGTACGGGATTTATCAGACTTATAGAATCTATCCCAAATATGTTTCCTGTCTTCCTCTGGGATCCTGGGTCCACTATTGTATATTGAAACTAAAACCTTATCTCCCTTTGTTTTAGTAACCACTTTTATCTTGCCCTTATCATTGACATACTTTATAGCATTATCAAGGAGATTGGTGACTACTTGTATTATTCTATCTCTGTCTGCATATACGTATAAATGTTCATCCTGTAAGGTAACATCTACACTTAACTCTTTTTTATTTATTCTGGCCTCTGCCTTTATTACACACAATCTTATAATTTCATTTATATCTACCTGACTTATATCTAGCTTAAATTTCCCTGCATCAAACACGGAAAGATCTAGCAAATCATTTACTAACCTAGCTAGCCTTTGAATTTCCTCATAGGCTATAGAAAGATAATCCTTCTCCTTTTCCTTAGGGATTACTCCATCCAAGACCCCTCCAATAAATCCTTTTATAGAGGTTATTGGTGTTCTAAGCTCATGAGAAACATTGGATATAAAGTTTCTTCTATCATTTTCAACTTTCTCCAAGGAATCTGCCATAGTATTAAAAGACTTGGCCAACTCTCCTATTTCATCCCCTGTGTTTAGTTTTGCTCTTCTTTCTACTTCTCCCTTTGCAATCTTTTGAGCAGCNCTATTTATCTCTGCAAGAGGTCTTACGATCATTCTTGTTGTAGACCTATACATAATATATGCTGTTGCTCCAATCATCACTATTGCACTTATCCACATAAAAAAAACTATGCTTTTTATAGGTTTTTCAATATTTTCAATGGGAGTAAAAGTAACCATAGCACCACGAAATTCTTGATTTTCTATAATTGGTACTATATATACGTACATTTTTTCAGAAAAGTTCTCACTATTACTTATGGTCTTTTCTACTCTTTTTCCTGAAGATAGTTCTTCGTAATCCTCCGATATGAAATTCCTATATAGTAGCTCATTGTATTTTTCATTAGAAACTATATGGACTAATCCTATTTTATTTACGAAAAGCATGTCTTCTTCCATGGAGTCACTAATTAACTCCATTTGTTCTCGTAACTTTGATAAAGAAACATAACTATCAAAACCAGTTTCCTTTGTCATACCCTTATGAAGNCCTTCTACAACCTTATCCATCTGGGCTTTTCTCTGTTCATAATAATGATTCTTAAATCGGATAAAAAGTATGCTACACATAAATGTAATGCATATTGCAGATATTAGTGTATAAATTATTACAGTTTTATAGGCAAGACCTCTTCTCCCCATCTACTTCACCTCAAATTTATAACCGACTCCCCAAACCGTTTCTATTTGCCAATTAGACCCTCCAGTTAACTTTTCTCTCAATCTTTTTACATGAACATCAACTGTTCTAGAGTCACCAGGATAGTCATAACCCCAAACTTCACACAATAGTTGTTCTCTTGTAAATACTCTATTTTTATTGTTGGCTAAAAAATATAATAATTCGAATTCCTTTGGAGGCATCTTAACTTCTTCATTTTTATATATAACATTATAGGAATTGGCATCTATAGTCATATCTTCAAAATTTAGCACTTCCCTATTTGTGCTATCTGCATTATATCTTCTCAAAACAGCCTTTACTCTAGCAATAAGCTCTTTTGGTTCGAAGGGTTTTACTATATAATCATCTGCTCCTAATTCAAGGCCCAAAACCTTATCAAAGGTTTCTCCCTTAGCAGTAAGCATTATTACCGGTGTTGAATTATCCTTCCTAATCCACTTAAGAACATCTATACCATCTACACTAGGTAGCATAATGTCTAAAAGAACTATATCTGGCTTATATTCACTATAGGCCTCTTGAGCTTCCCTTCCATCATTGCTAACTCTGGTAGAGTATCCCGAGTTCTCTAAATACATCTTAATTACTTCTGCTATATTAACATCATCATCTACTATAAGTACCTTGGCTATTTTACCATTCATGTATTACACCCCTCATTCGCATTTGTCATAATTATTTCAACTGTATGTCCTATTGTTATAATTTTAATTTATCACATTTATATCCTAATATAACATAGTATTATAAAAAAGTTACAAATTATTTACTTATAACACTGGATATATGCTTTTTTAGCTATCGTCTTAGCTTTAGTTAAATCATAGTTTTTAATTCTATTAAGCAAAAAAATATAGAAGATTTAGTTTTACTAAATCTTCTATATTTATTAATTAAGCTTCTTCAAATAACTTACTTATTGGTTCTTCGTCATAAACTCTCTTTATAGCTTCAGCGAATATTGGAGCTACTGAAATTGTCCTTATCTTATCTATCATTCTATCTTCTGGTAAGTTTACTGTGTTTAACATTATCAGTTCCTTTATGGCACTATTTTGTATTCTTTCAATAGCTGGTCCGGAAAGAACTCCGTGAGAACAACATGCGTAAACTTCTTTAGCCCCTAAATCTGCTAAAGCGTTGGCAGCATTAGTTATAGTTCCAGCTGTATCTATCATATCATCAACTAAAATAGCTACCTTTCCCTTTACCTCACCAATTATATTCATTATTTCACTTACATTTGCTTTAGGCCTTCTCTTGTCTATAATAGCAATAGGTGCATGTAACTTGTCTGCAAACTTTCTTGCTCTTGTAACACTACCTAGGTCTGGTGAAACTATAACCACTTCATCATTTTCTATAAAACCTCTTTCAGTAAAATACTTAGCTAGAAGTGGCACTCCCATTANGTTATCTAGAGGCACATCAAAATATCCTTGAATCTGAGCAGCGTGTAAATCCATAGTTAGTACTCTGTCTGCACCAGCTGTTTCAATAATATCTGCAACTAATTTTGCAGTGATTGGATCTCTTGCCTTAGTCTTTCTATCCTGTCTTGCATAACCATAGTATGGTAAAACAGCAGTTATTCTGCCAGCAGAAGCCCTCTTAAAGGCATCCATCATAATTAGTAATTCCATCAGATTGTCATTAACTGGAGAATTAGTAGGCTGAACTACAAATACATCCGCACCTCTAACAGTTTCGTTAATATCTACTGATATTTCTCCATCACTGAATTTTCCTACCTTGGATTTGCCTAGTTCTATGCCTAGTATATCCGCAATATCCTTAGCTAGTTGAGGGTGTGCATTTCCAGTGAAAACTTTTATATTCTTACCATGGGTTATCATTTAGTAAGCCTCCTTTTGTTTTTCTACTTATTTAAGTTTCTTCTTTTTACCCAACCTTCTTTATTTACCTGCTTAGCTCTTGCTATAGCCAAACTTCCTTCTGGCACTTCCTCTGTTATAGTCGACCCTGCTGCAGTATAGCTATTATCCTTAAGCTCTACTGGTGAAACAAGATTTGTATTACAACCAATAAAAACATTGTTGCCTATCTTTGTCTTATGTTTCTTTTGACCATCATAATTAACCACTACCGTCCCACACCCAAAGTTACAATTGTTACCTACTTCCGCATCACCTATATAGGTTAGATGAGAAACTTTAGTTTCATCTCCTATAGTAGACTTCTTAATCTCTACAAAGTCTCCTATTCTTACATTATTTCCGACAACACTTTCTGGCCTAATATAGGCAAATGGTCCTACTGTGGTATTTTCACCTATAGTACTTTCCAATATGACTGAGGCCTGCACTATTGTTCCCTGTCCAATAACACTGTCTTCTATTCTATTATTGGGGTAAAGAACACACCCACTCTTTATAACCGTATTTCCCTGTAGAACATTGCCAGGATAAATAAAAGCATCCTTTTCAATTTCTACATCACTATCTATATATGTAGCTGACGGGTCAATAATAGTAACTCCGTTAGTCATATGCTTATTGTTAATTCTCTCTCGCATAATCTTTTCCGCTTGTGATAACTCCACTCTTGAATTAACACCAAGAGTTTCTTCAAAATCTATAACTAAGGCTCCTACGGCCTTTCCTTCTTTCTTCAATATACCTATAACATCTGTAAGATAATATTCTCCTTGAGCATTATCGTTTGTTAACTTATCTAAGCTTGCCAGAAGTTCCTCTATATCAAAGGCATACATACCTGCATTTATCTCATTTACCTTTAACTCATCTTCATTGCAATCCTTATGCTCCACTATTCTTCCTACACTGTTTCCATCTCGTATAATTCTGCCATATCCATGAGGATTATCTACTATAGAAGTTAAAATTACAGCACTATATTTACCTTCTTGTTGATAATTAATTAAATCCCGGACTGTTTCCTCTCTAATTAAGGGAGCATCCCCTGTAAATACAGCTACAACTCCTTGCTTTCCTTGTAAAAAGTCCTTTGCACACATAACTGCATGGCCAGTTCCTAACTGCTTATCCTGCAAACTATAGAAAACCTTTCTCTTTTCTGTTTCTGCCTTGACTTTTTNCGCTCCTTTACCAATGATTACATTGACTTCCTCTAAGTCTGCCGCTCTCATTGTATCAATGACATGATTCACCATTTCCTTGCCGCAAACCTTATGAAGTACCTTGGGTTTATCAGNTTTCATCCTTTTACCTTCACCTGCTGCAAGAATAATAGCACATTTATACATAATAACACCTCTTTTTTGGATCTTTCATACTATAAAAAATTGCTTTTGTAGCTGTTTTTTAGTATTTTTTTTGTTAAGGGTATTTCATCCTTATATATTATATTTTATCCCACTTCTTTTTTCAACCTTTAAAGTATTTTTAGAAAATTCCCAAAAAATAAAAAGGAGTTTGTACTCCTTTTTATTCCTCTACACTTTCTGCAGCTTCTGATTCTTCTTCACTTTTTACTTTTGCATACTCATCCAAAATAGCATTTTGGATCTTTTCTCTTGTTTCAGTATTGATAGGATGTGCTATGTCCTTGAACTCTCCATCAGGAGTTTTCCTACTAGGCATAGCTATGAACAAGCCATTTTGTCCTTCAATTACCTTTATATCATGAACAACAAATTCATTATCAAAGGTCACAGACACAATCGCCTTCATTTTTCCATCAGCTGCAATCTTTCTAATTCTAACATCAGTTATCTGCATTACAATCCACCTCCGTGATGCTTTATGCTATACTATTTCTCTATCCATCTCAAATTTCCTCTTTTTTTATTTAAAAAATATTAAATTTTTTGAATATTTTTTATCTATATAGCTTTGAAGGTGTAAAAACAGCCTCTCCATCCTCATTTATACCAGCATAATCAATAATGGATATATAGTCCCTCACTAATTTTTTCGGGGTGTCGATAGTATCTACTAATATTCCAATTCCTACAAGTTCACTCTCGAATTCCTTCAGTAAATCTAATATGCCTAAGGCAGTTCCTCCAGCCTTCATGAAGTCATCTATAAAAACACACTTGCTGTTTTTATGTATTGATCTCTTAGGCAAAGACATGTTTTGAATTCTACCACTGCTTCCAGACACATAATTAATAGTTACTGTAGGTCCTTCTGCCACCTTATTATCCCTTCGTACAATCACTAACTGCACTCCAAGATTTTTTGCAACCTCAAAGGCCAAAGGTATTCCCTTTGTCTGCACCGTTACTACATAATCTACAGGATTTTCAATGAAATGAGATGCTAATATTGCCCCAGCCTTTCTTATCACTTGAGGATTGTACATAATATCTGTCATATATATGAAGTTACCTGGAATTATCCTATTAGTATCAGACATTGTCTGGCAAAGTTCCTGAGCAAAACTTTTACATTCATCCTCTCCAACGCCTACAACGTATTTCACTCCACCTGCAGCTCCAGCTATTGTTTCTACTCTCCCCATATTTAAAGCGCTAAAAGCTTTTTTTATCATTACTATATCTTCACTAATAGTAGACTTAGCTGCATTAAGCAATTGGGTAAAAGTATTTAAGTTAATTACCTTGTTTGGATTTTCCACAAGAATCTTAGTTATAGCTGAAACCCTATTGTTTCTGCTGAGCTTTTTCATATTATCACCTACTCTATTGGGATTTTTTGTTTAACAACAATACTATTATTCATATTTTATTCTAATTCACGAATAATATCAACAGTAATATAGGAGTTTATCCAATAGAAAACCGAACTTTGTAATATACATATAACTTTTTATCCGTTTTTTCTAAATTAAACTTAGATTCCCTAGTAAAAAAGACCATATAAAAAAAATTCCATTTAGCCTAGTGTTTTTTTTCATAAAAATGTATATAATTAATAAAGAATATATTTTTATGTATGTATATAATTATTCTTAAGGAGTGATATTTTGGCTTTTGATTTAAACAAAGATTCCAATAAAAAAGTCCATTTCATTGGAATAGGCGGCATAAGTATGAGTGCTTTAGCAGAAATTTTACTTAAATATGGCTATAAAGTTTCCGGCTCAGATATGAAAAGTTCCAATATAACAGAGAGATTAAAGGAAAAGGGTGCAGAAATTTATATAGGCCACGCTGCAGAAAATGTTCTTTCTTCAGATATCGTAGTATATACTGCTGCTATTTCCCCTGATAATCCAGAATTCATAAAAGCTAAGGAACTAAATCTAACTATGATGGATAGAGCGGAGTTTTTAGGCCTTATTATGAAAGGACATAAATACAATGTAGCTGTAACTGGTACTCACGGCAAAACTACTACTACTTCTATTCTCTCTCATATTTTACTTGATGCCCATGTGGACCCTACAATCTTAGTAGGAGGAGAACTAGACATAATCGGAGGAAATGTTCTTACTGGGAACAGCGACTACTTTATAGCAGAAGCTTGTGAGTATAAAGCTTCCTTTTTAAAATTTTATCCTTATATAGGTATAATTTTAAACATAGACGCAGACCATTTAGACTTCTATAGAGATCTTAATCACATAAAGGAAACCTTTGAAAACTTTGTATCCTTAATACCAGAAGATGGTTTCCTTATAGGTAATGCGGAGGATGAAAATGTTTATGACATTATGGAGAAAACCAATTCATGCAATATAATATCTTATGGTTTTAATAAGGGTAGCTTGCAAGCTCATAAAATAGAGCTTGATAATATGGGTTGTGCCTCTTTTGATGTTATATATAAAGGAAGTTTCCTCTTTAGAGCATCTCTTGCTGTGCCTGGAAAACATAATATCTTAAATTCTTTGTCTTGTATCGCTACTGCCTTAGCACTAAATATAGACTATTCTCATATGTCAAAGGGACTAAGTTCCTATAAGGGCACCCACAAAAGGTTTGAGGTAAAGGGTCGTAGAAATGGTGTTACAGTAATTGACGACTACGCTCATCATCCTACTGAAATTAAAGCTACACTAAGCACATCTAAAAGTATTCCCCATAAGAGAATATTTTGTGTGTTCCAGCCCCATACCTATACAAGAACCATATCCCTGCTAGATGATTTTTCTGAAAGCTTCTATGATGCTGATGAAATCATTCTTGCAGACATATATGCTGCCCGTGAAAAAGACACAGGTATTGTAAGTTCTAATACCTTAGGAGACAAAATACGAGATAAAGGTTTAAAATGCATTAACTTGCACAGTTTTCAAGACATACAAGATTACTTGAGAAAGAATACAGAAGAAGGAGATCTAGTCCTAACAGTAGGAGCTGGGGACATAGTAAAAGTTGGAGAAGCCTTCCTAAGAGATTAGTCCCCTAAGCTAGGCCTAGATCCTTATATATTAGATGTCATATAATATGGAAAACTTCTAAAAAACTATTGACTTAGTAAAAGCCTAGTAGTATTCTTATAAAAAGNGCTATTAATTTTTGTAAAGGAGGTAGGAATAATGTTGACAATAATATATGCAGAGAACTATAAAAAGCTAAATCAATTTAACTTTTATAATTCTACATATACAAAGAAATCATTAGCCCTATCTCTAGAGAGCATGCCTTGATTTAAAAGGCTATGCTTTAATGTGAATGACTCTATAATTGATTAAATTATGGTCATGGGCTAATACCTATGGCCTTTTTTACTCTTCAGATTTTTCGTCTGAATTTTTATGGGCCATGGTTTACCATGGCCTTTTTTAGTTGCTGGGCTCATATAGATAAATAATTTTGGGCCCTATGGATTTTGCTTAAGGGGGAGAATTATCAATGAAAAGAATTTTTAACTATGTACTAAAGCATAAAGCCTTGCTCATTGTGCCTAGTATAGCCATGCTTATGACCATAATTGCAGATATGTTCAATCCGTATTTTGCTAAGGTCATCATTGGCGATGTCATCGGCGAAAAGAAAAGCAACCTACTCTTAGGAGCCTTACTTGGCCTTCTAATAGTATCAGTATTAAGAACCATACTAGGATATGTAAAAGAATATCTCTTTGATGTACTTTCAGCCAAGGTAAATACAGATATCAAACAGGAACTCTTTGATTATATTCAAAGCCTTCCCTTCAGTTATTTCGATAGGATGAACACAGGAGAGCTGATGTCAAGAATTAACGAGGACGTAGAAAATATCTGGAGAACTATTTCCTTTGGTTTAAGATTATTCGTAGAAAGCATCATTTATTTCATTTTAGCTAGCTCCATGCTCTTCTATTTAAACTGGAAGTTAGCTATGGTTTGCTTAGCAATCATGCTACCTATTGCTTATATTGCAATAGTATTTGAAAAGAAAGTAGGAGTAACCTACGGAAAAATCAGCGATCAAGGTGCAGTATTAAACACTACTGCCCAGGAAAATATAGCTGGTGTTAGGCTAGTAAAGGCTTTTGCTAGAGAAAAACATGAAATATTTAAATTTTTAGGAATGAATAAAGACAACTATAAGCTTAACATGGAACAAGCTACTATCGTTGCTAAATATCTTCCTCAAACAGAGTTTTTAACAAACCTAGCTCAAGTTGTTATGATTGTCTTAGGAGGAATACTAATTATTCGTAAGGATCCAACTGCTTTAGACGTTCCCACTCTAGTAGCCTTTAGCGGATATATGTCCATGCTTATATGGCCTATGAGAAACCTTGGTTGGATTACAAACATGCTAGCACAAAACAGTGCTTCAGCTAAAAAGATATTTGCCATATTAGATACAGGCTCAGATATAAAGAATATTTCCAATCCAGTTACACCTTCTGAAGTCGAAGGCCATATAGTCTTTGATAATGTTACCTTTAAATACAAGGACCATGAAGTGCTGAAAAATATTAGCTTAGACATAAAGGTTGGCAGCACTGTAGCCATAATGGGAACTACCGGTTCAGGAAAAACTTCACTTATAAATCTCATAGGCAGATATTATGACGTCTCTGAAGGTTCTGTAACACTTGATGGAGTAAATGTAAAAGATCTAGACCTTAAAACTCTAAGAAGGAACATGGCCATAGTACCTCAGGATACCTTCTTATTCTCAGATACTATATTGGAAAACATAAGGATAGGAAATAGGAATGCTTCCATAGAAGAAATAATAGAGGCCTGCCAAATGGCTTGTGCAATGGAATTTATAGAGGATTTAGACCAGGGTTTTGACACCATCATTGGAGAAAGAGGTATAGGACTATCAGGAGGACAAAAGCAAAGACTTGCCATAGCTAGAGCCCTAGTAAGAAAGGCCAGCATAATGATTTTAGACGATGCTAGCTCTGCTCTAGACATGGAAACTGAATACCAGCTTCTTAAAAACTTAAACTCCCTTAATAAAAAGGCTACTACCTTTATTATTGCCCACAGAATATCTGCTGTAAAAAATGCAGATTTGATAGTCTATCTTGAAAATGGAAAGATTGTTGAAAAAGGCAATCACAATGAACTACTAGCCCTTAAGGGACGATTATTTAAACCCTTACAGGGGCAAGGTTTTCTTTGTAGTTTTCCTTATGATCTTTGTTATGCTAATAGGAATTTTAAACCCTTATCTTTTAAAGGTAGCCATTGATACTAATATTACAAATAATGATTTGCCTGGCCTTGTCATTATTGGATTCGTTATGTTAATCCTAAACTACTTGGCCCTTTTAGCCTCAAGAAAAAGGATAAAAACCATGGCCTCTGTTACCAATAATATAATGGTAAACATCCGCCATGAACTTTATGGACATATTCAAAAACTATCCTTTTCCTTCTTTGACAACAGGCCTGTAGGGAAAATTTTAGCCAGAGTAATAGGTGATGTAAATGCTTTGCAGGAACTCTTTAATAATAGTATAACTAATTTTATACCAGAGCTTTTAAGCTTAGTCTGTGTGACCATAGTAATGATGACCATGAACTACAGGCTAGCCCTTTTGGCAATAGCTATACTGCCCTTCCTAGCAGTAGCCATGTTTCTTATTGAAACTATTAGCAGAAAAAGATGGCAACAATTCAGAAAAAAACGTTCCAACATGAATGCTTATACCCATGAACAATTTTCAGGTATAAGAATAGTCCAAGGCTATGCTACTGAGGAAGCTTCCTCAAAAGCCTTTTCTCAGTTACTTAAAGAAATGATGGATTCTTTCATAAGCGCCGTAAGGCTAAACGACCTATTTTGGCCCTTAGTTGAACTATCTTGGGGGATTGGTTCTATAATAGTTTACTGGTACAGCGTAAAATTAATAGGAATGGGTGTTACAGTTGGTACTGTCATCGCCTTCTCCTCCTATATCGGAATGTTCTGGAGACCTATATTAAATATTAGCAGTTTCTACAACACCCTAATAACTAACTTTGCTGCAGCAGATAGGATTTTCGACATTATGGACATAAAACCGGATATAAGCGATTCTGACACAGTAGCCAAAATGCCTAAAATTAAAGGTAAGGTTGAATTTAAAAATGTAAGTTTCTCCTATGAAGATGGTGTTACTGTCCTTGACAAGGTAAGCTTTGAAATCCCTGCTGGGGAAACAGTAGCTCTGGTAGGTGCCACCGGTGCTGGAAAGACTACTATTGTGAATTTAATAAGTAGATTCTACGATACTAGCTCCGGGAAAGTATTAATCGATGGCATTAATGTTAAGGATGTAGAATTAGAGTCCTTAAGAAGTCAAATGGGCATAATGCTTCAAGATACCTTCTTATTTTCAACCACTATTAAGGAAAATATCCGTTACGGTAAGCTAGACGCCACTGATGAGGAAGTAATAGCTGCTGCTAAAGCAGTAAATGCCCATGACTTTATCATGAAACTTCCAAAAGGCTATGACACCGATGTTAATGAAAGAGGTTCCAGATTGTCTGTAGGACAAAGACAATTAATCTCCTTCGCTAGAGCCTTACTGGCTAATCCTAGAATATTAATACTAGATGAAGCAACTTCAAACATAGACACAGCTACAGAAAGACTAGTTCAAAAAGGAATTCAAAAGCTCCTCATGGGCAGAACTTCCTTTGTTATAGCTCACAGATTATCTACTATAAGAGACTGTAATAGAATCATGGTTATTAACGATGGAAGGATAGTTGAAACTGGAAGTCATGAGGAATTAATGAAGCTTAAGGGAAGTTACTATACTTTATATATGTCCCAATATAAGTTCCTAAACGAAGGGGCTTAAGGTTTACAAGTTAAACCTGAGAGGTCAGATTTCTGAGATTTATGTAGAAAAATAAAACGGGTGAAAAATCCCCGTTTTATTTTTTATGTGAATAATTTAAACTAATGCCTTCTGTTCTGTTACTAATCTCTTACTTTCCCATATCCTTGTCTTCCATCTATACAAGGCTATAACCCCTCTTAACCATTCATCAGACATAAGTCCTATCCATACTCCTACCAAGCCCCAGTTCATCTTAATACCTAAAAGATAGCAGAAAAGTACAGATGTAAACCAAGGTGATATGATTCCTGCCACCGCTGGAAAGGTAGCATCTCCCGACGCTTTTAGGGCATTTACTACAACCAGATTAAAGACCCTTCCCAGTTCAAGTAAAATAGAATACCAAAGTAGCTTACCGGCCATTTGAATAATATCCTCATTACTAGTTAAAATAGATACTAAAGTTTTGCCGAAAACTGCAATAACAGTTGACATAATAGCCGCTATTACAAGGCTGACCTTCAAGCTCCTTAAACATGCCTTATAGGCTCTATCATTTTCCCTAGCTCCTACATGATGTCCAACAATTATTTGAGTTCCTTGTCCTAAAGATATTCCAAATAACATAACAAACCATAAAATATTCATGGTGTAAATTTTAGTAGACACCGCTATAGCCCCCATGGTGTTTATCATAGCTGTTATTACCAATTGGGAAACTTGATAGGCACCTGATTCAGCAGCAGAAGGTAATCCTATAGCAATTATCTGCTTTGCTAAATCTTTTCTAAAGGAAAATAGAGACTTAAAAGAAGTCTTTATATCTATTTTTTTCATTATTACAAAGAATACTAGGAAGAATGCAAGAGTTTGGCTCACTGCTGTAGATATAGCCACACCTGTCACACCTAATACTGGAAGTCCAAAAAAGCCATAGAGAAATAGGCTGTTCCCTATTACATTTACAATATTCATTCCCATAGTCACATACATACTTACTTTTGTTTTTCCAAAGCTTCTTATTATGGCAGCTGTAGTTGTAAGCAGGGCCTGTATAAAGGAAACACTACCTACAATTCGTAAATAAGTACTTGCATAATCCATTAATTCCACTGGTGTGTTTATAAGTCTAAGTAGAGGTTTAGCAAAGATAACTATTCCACCACTTAGAATAAGGCCAAAGATAAAGTTTAATAGCAAGGCAGTATTAGCAGCCTCAACAGCCTTCTTTCTTTGATTAGCTCCTAAGTACTGAGATATAGTAATTAAGATACCTGTGGAACTTACAGCATATATTAACATTAGCATAAAATTCACCTGATTTGCTATTCCCACCGCTCCAACAGCATTGTCAGAATAATGACTTAACATAAAGGTATCTACATTGCCTAGAAACATTCTTAGCAAGGTTTCTATAAAAATAGGCCATGTAATTGCAACAAGACTTAACTTTTTTACACTGTTTTTACTTTCTCCCACAGTCCCACCTCTTTAATATACTTTCTATGAATCCTAGTAAAACATACATTAATTCTAACACAAGATCTAGATAATTAAATGTACATTCTTATAAACATTCATTCCATAATTATTGAAAAACAGGTATAATTAATATATGAGGAAATAAGGGGGTGATGGCATGGACAATTTCACATTTCATAATCCTACTAAGATTATCTTTGGAAAAGCTACTGAAAATAAGGTTGGTACAGAAGTTAAAAAATACAGCGATAAAGTCTTACTTTGTTATGGCAGTGGTAGTATTAAAAAAACAGGATTATATGACAGAGTAATAAATTCACTTAAGGAAAATAAAATAGACTACTTTGAATTATCTGGAGTAAAGCCTAATCCCCGATTAAGTCTTGTTAAACAAGGGATAAAACTCTGTAGAGAAGAAAAGATTAAGTTTATTCTTGCAGTAGGTGGCGGTAGTGTTATTGACACAGCTAAAGCTATTGCCGTAGGTGTTCCTTATGATGGTGACGTATGGGATTTCTATATAGGAAAGGCAAGGCCTAAGGCTGCCCTGCCTGTGGCTACCATATTAACAATACCTGCTGCAGGTAGTGAAGCCAGCAACAGTTCTGTTATTACTAATGAAGATGGTTGCTATAAGAAAGGACTCAGCAGCAATTATATTTTACCGGTCTTCTCCATACTAAACCCAGAGCTAACTTACAGCCTACCAGCTTATCAAACTGCTTGTGGAGCTGCAGATATGATGGCTCATATTATGGAAAGATACTTTACAAACACAGAAAATGTGGAGCTTACAGACAGACTATGTGAGGCAAGCTTAAAAACCATTATAAACAACGTAACAAAAGCCATAGAAGATCCAGAAGATTATAACTCTAGGGCAGAAATTATGTGGTCTGCTACTATTGGCCACAATAACTTATTAGGCACTGGCCGAGTTGGTGACTGGGCTTCACATGCTATTGAACATGAACTTAGTGCAATATATGATATTGCTCATGGAGCAGGCTTATCAATCATATTCCCTGCTTGGATGAAATACGTATATACCCATGATATAAATCGTTTTCTTCAATTCTCCGCCCGTGTTTGGGATGTAGACTTTCACTTCTCCTCCCCTGAAGAAATTGCTTTAGAGGGAATAAAGAGAATGATAAAATTTTTCAAAGCTATCGATCTACCAGTAACACTGACAGAAGCCGGCATTAGCGATGATAAATTCGAAGAAATGGCAGACAAGTGCACTGACTTTGGCAAACATACTGTAGGTAACTTTGTTAAGCTTAATAGAGATGACATTGTTAATATCTATAAGTTGGCCAAGTAATTATAACTCTTNCCTCTGAAGTAAAGCTTTTCATACTTAGACAATAAGGAGTTCAAAGACCAANGAACAATGAAACAGGACCTTTCCTAGCTCTACTGGGAAAGGTCCTTAAATTTATAAGGACCTTCTTCACACTTATACTAGGAAAAGAAACTTGCATAAAAACCCTAATAATGACAAAGAATAATCAGTATAGAAATCATAGTATTAATTAGGAAGGGAGAGTTAAGATGACTAATTTCTTAATATCCGCAGCTGCCAACGGAGTTCTTATACTTATTTTCTTCTTTATTTTTAAAGCCATTATTAGTGGGCCTACAAGACATAGGATCTATGAAAAAATAATGAGCTCCTTTGCAAAATTTATAATCTACATTTTCATAGCCTCACTAGCCATAACAGGAATAAGCACATACATTTTACGTCGAACAAGAAATATGGCCTATATAAATATCCTGGCACCAGCTTTAGTGTCTGTTTTAGTAGGCTTTGTAGCTTCTACTGTCCCTGTAAAAGGTGCAAATGAAGAAAAAACAAAATCTTAAAATAAAAAGTTCAGATCTAAACCTGAACTTTTTATCTTATAATATTAATTTAATAATATGATTGCATATATCATCCATTTTACTGGCAAGGGTTTTACTAATTCCCTCCTTCATTTCTATACTTGCTATTTCAATACCAATAAAAAA